>FWWM01000655.1_pt1 | contig 114636 bp, 75 predicted proteins | sample 2228351 | NCBI WGS metagenome assembly FWWM01 (sample SAMEA103939774, study PRJEB20133) | metagenome
CAGGGCCATCCACTATGGCTTACACAGGGAAATCATGGCTCATCACTGATCTCCTCATTTTGCCTCTATTCGAATTTTACTTTTGAGACAGCTTGAAGTGAAGCACTTGGAGTGCTGTCAGGAGAGAGATTCTTTTTTTTTGCGCTAAAGTGACTATTTGCATGGGCCCCATCCACCTGCTGCCTCGCGATGCAGAAGTTTCCAACATCGTCAACCTGGCCGCACTGGCCTCGGTGGATGGCATTACATGAAGGAAGGGGTGGGGGTGTGAAGGTGGAGTTGTAGAGACTTAACTCATACGTCTCTACAACTCATTTTCAGCATATCTGACAAAATTATCCAGGATGGCCTGCCAGCCTTTTTGCTGCATTTCCGGTGGGTTGGAGTTTTCCGGTTCGAAAACCTCAGTGATGTAAGTGCCGCCATTGGCCGGGTAGAAATCCACCTGGACGAGGCGGTTGTCGTCGAGGCGGTAACGAAGCAGGTGGGGAGCTTGCACCGTTTCGAACTCGCCGCTGAAATCGAATCCCATGCTACCGTCCCGGGCTTCCATGCGCCAGGAGAATCGGCCGCCGGGACGGAGGTCCACTTCGGCCCTGGGGCAGTGCCATTCCGGAGCGGCAAAGTTCCAATGGACGATGTGTTCAGGTTTGGTCCAGCAGTCCCAGGCATTTTCGGCCGAAGTCTTTGCAAAACCCTGTGCAATGAGAGAGGGTTTGGCCTGGCCGTTGGCGCCCTTTTCCAATGTTTCGATATCGGGTTTTTGCATCCACATGAGTGCAGCCAGGGCGCCTGGAGCTTTGGCGGGATCAGCCATCCATTCGAGAAAAGCAGCAGGCACCACCTGCCAGGCTATGCCAAAGCGGTCTTTGAGCCAGCAACAACGCCAAGGTTGACCACCACCGGCTGAGAGGCGCTCCCAATAGTTGTCCACCTCCTGCTGGTCGCGGCAGATGAGCATGAGGGAGGCGGCTTCGCTGAAAGGGTGCTCCACATCATCGGGGTTGTCAATGACCATGAATGTCTGCCCCCCACAGCGAAACTGGGCGTGCATTACCAGCCCTTCATGATGGCCGTGTTCGGGGCCGTACTTCAGAATGCCGTCTATTTGTGAGGGAGGGAACAATTCCGTATAGAAATTAAATGCCGCCTCCGCCTGGCCCCGCCTCTCACCTGCAAACATGAACATGGGCGCCAGTTTTCTACCCACGTCTGCCAGTTTTCCGAAGGCGATCTGCCAGGAAAGTCCGTAGCGATCCTCCACCCAGCCGAAACGCTTGCTCCAGGGGTATGCGTCCAGCGGCATCAGCTCACGGCCTCCATTGCTCAGGTGGGCCCAAAGTGCATCCACCTCCTCCACTGATTCGCAAGTGACATAGAACGAAAAGGATGGATTGAATCGAAACATAGGGCCGCCGTTCAGGGCCACCATCTGCTGGCCGGCAAGCTCAAACTCAACCGTCAGCACATGGCCGTGCAGCTCATTTTTTCTAATGATTTTTCCTTCGGCAAAAGCCTTGCAATAAAATTCAGCCGCTTCGGCAGCTTTGCCATCGTACCAGAGGCAGGGGATGATTTTTTCCATGGGTAAATTGGATTTGAATTGCGAAGGTAGGTGGGCAGGAGAATATATGTAAGGAAGACTCGCAAGCTGAATCTGTTCCGGTTGCAGAAGCAAAAAAAATACTTATACCACAAGGCACACCGAATTGCATTTACCGGTCAATTTCGAGAAATACAGCATTGGCCCATTTCGGTATATTTTACCTGGTTTTGGAGTTGCTTTTTTCTGCTTTTCTTGGTTTGGCAATGAAATGAATTGATCAAAATTAGCGGACCTAGTTATTTGACTACCTCAGAATCTGAAATGATGGAGCGTCACAGTCACTACAGACCTATACTGCTAATCCTTTTTTGGGCTGTTGGTCTCGTCGTATTCTATACGCTGTTTTACCGGCTTGGCTGGATTAATGGCGTTCCCAAAGAAGATAGCCTTCTTTACTGGGATGCAGGATGGTATAACGCCTTAAAGGAGAAAGGATATGAATTCAAACAGGGGCAGGCATGCAATGCAGGGTTCTTTCCATTGTTCGCCTGGTTTTGGAAACTGACCAACTTGTCACCATCTGGGATTAGCCTGCTCAACCTGTTGATTGCATTCTTAGGCATTGTTTTACTAGCTCGATTGTACATACCGGAGACCTCTGACCTTGCGCTGGCATTTACGATGCCATCAATGTTTTTCCTTTACATTCCTTATTCTGAAGCACTGTTTTTCCTTTTTTCCAGTTTGGTTTTATGGGGTGTGGTGAAAAAACAAAACCTTGCAACAGTTGCAGGTTTATTTTTGGCTTCCATGACGCGACCTACCATGTTTTTCCTTTTGCCGGCATTGCTACTAATGGAATTATTGCAGTTCGATAAAAGGGAATCTTGGTCAGAAATATTGAAGAGGATTGCTCTGGTTTATTTGTTGCCATGCATGGCAGGGCAGGCAGTTGTCGTGATAGTTCAATGGATGGAAACTGGTGTCTGGCTTGCTTATTTCAAAGTGCAAAGCGATGAATGGGGCAGGCAGTTTTCGTTTCCTGTTCTCCCTTTTGGTACACCGAATGGAATTGTTCCGCTTTGGCTTGATACAATTGCTTTCTGGGTGGCTTTACTTGGGCTTTTTTGTTTGGCGTATCTGATTTTTCAAAAATTCTGGCAGCAGAGAATACCTGACAAATCGCTTGTTTTCTCGCTTGCTTATATTGTGCTGGCCAGTTTTAGCATCTTCTTTTTCAATCCGGACTGGGTTATCGGCAGAACCATCCTCAATGGACTGAACAGGTACATTTTTGTCAATCCTTTTTTCGTGGTTTTTTGTCTGTGGTTGCTCCGGAACAAGTTGCCTTTGAAAATGGAATTATTGCTTGTTTTGGTACTTGCAGTAGCCACGATGATACTGGTAAGGGCTGATGAAATACATTGGCATCCTGCAATGTACCTGCTTTCCGTGCCAGCTTACTTGTTGCTTCTTTTCTGGTATAAACGGAGCCGGAGTGTCTTGTCTTTTTTTCTGGCTATTATTGTGAATGTTGCCTTGCAAGCATTCTATCTAGGTGCCTTTGTATCTAACTGGTGGGTGGGTTGATAGAAGTCAGCATGGTTAGCAGTTCATTCATGCAACTTGATCACAAAAGTTCGTCCATGTAAGAAGGTAATTCGGTGAGCGTTTTTAAATGGACAATCATGGAGCTTGAAATTTTATTGAGAAACAGCACATACCAGACACGAGATGGTTTGGTAAAATTCCACATCCAAACCGATCCAATTTTGGAATGGGTAGGGAAATCACATCTCTATTCGTTTTCAGGAAAGGTAAAAACCTTATGCTATGATAAACCTCAACTTCATCATTACAACAATCGTGGCATGTTTCCCGATTGCTTTACTTTCCCAACCCTACACTCCCCTGGGCTTCGACCACCTGCCGCTCTCAGGCGGTGGCGGATGGCGGGCCATACCTTTGGATGTGGATCAAGACGGTGACCAGGACATTTTACAATTGCGTTCTCACCAGCCGGATGCAATCTTCTTGAACGATGGACAGGGCTTTTTTACGAAGATCGAGAACGAGCAAGCCTGGCAAATCCCGGGAGGCAGCTTCGATGCAGCTACCGCCGATTTCAACAACGACGGCAAGGTCGACCTCGTGGTAGGGCGGGGCCCTGCCAGCGGTGGTAGTGCCATGCTCGATGGCCACGATATGCTGCTCATTGCCAACGGCGACGGCACTTTTTGGGATGCCGGCAATAATTTGAAAAGTGCAGCGTCGGCAACTTGCATCCTTCCGCTGGACCTTTCGAAGACCAATTATTCCATGGGGGTGGCAGTGGCAGATTTCGACAAAGATGGAAGGCCGGATATTGCTTTTGCGAATGGGGGGCTTATTTTTCAACCCATTCTACATCCATTGGAACCCTTTAATGGACAATGGTTGCTTTGTCCGCAATACCGGAACCAGGCACTTCGCAACCAGTTGTTCCTGGCTCGTCCCGATGCCGACCCTGCCGATGGAGTTTACGACTATGAGGATGTGTCAGAGCAGGCAGGAATCGGTCTGGTGCCCAATGTCAGCACTGGTGTAGTGGCAGCCGATTTCAATGGAGATGGATGGGACGACCTTTTCTTTACCACTTTTAGCTTTCAACCGATAACAGGTGTGTTGGGGCTGGAAGGTCAAACTTGTGAGCTTTTTCTCAATGATCCCGGTCAACCTGCAAATTTCATGAAGTCTGAAGGTTTCCCTTCGATAAGCCTTCGGGCCTCCGGAGTTGCTGCTGCGGACTTTGACAAGGATGGCGATGTGGACCTGCTGATCAGCACTGATGCTAGCTCGGGGGCCTCTCAACCGCTCCTCTTTCTAAACGATGGTGCAGGCAATTTTTCCGAAGCACCGCAGAATACAGTCCCCTTTCTTCCTTCCGGCTGCATGCGGCGCATGTACGTGCCAAAATTTGAAGACCTGAATAATGATGGTTGGGTGGATATCTTTTTGGCAGGCATCCAGAGTGCGTTCTTCATACAGGATAGCCTGACACATACTTTTTCCGTTGCCACGAATCTGTTGCCCTTGCAGGGTGCGGTTGGCAGACCTAATACTTTCAATAGCTATGGCGCTGCCCTGGCGGATTACGACGGAAATGGAGAAACGGACATCTTCCTTTCGGATACCTACGAACAGCCTCGTCTCTGGCTCCAGTCGGGTGGGACCTTTGTTGACCTTACCGCTCGAAACCTCTCACCTGACGGTGAAAACAACAGTTGGCTTACAGCCATAGATTTCGACAAAGACGGTGACATGGACCTCGTTGGAGCCGTGGATGGCAATTGCTCGATGTCGCAGTCCATACATCTGCAGACAGGCCTGGGCCCGGATGGCTTGCCTGTTTTCGAAGAAGCTTCCGGGTTGTTGCCTGATGAGGGAAATGTCAGGGACAATTTTGTGATGGCCCATGATTTCGATGGGGACGGTCTCGAAGATCTGCTTTTCGCAGAACGCACTACAAGTGTCCGTATTTACAAGGCTTTGGGAGGGGCTAATTACCAGGAAGTGACTTCCCAATGGTGGCCAGCCTTTTATCCATTGCCAAACAAGGTTGTGAAGATGCATTTGAAAGAAGGTAGTTTGAAAGCGTATTTTTTCATCGCTACAGGTTATGATTTTCAACATCTCAAAAAAAACCTGCTGATGACCTGGGATGAAGCTTCACAAAAACTCACCCAGTTGGATTGGTTGCCGGAGCAGGAGGATATTTGTTTAGATGCAACAGTAGTTGAAGATCTGAATGGAGATTCATGGCCGGAAATCGTGATTGCAACCTGGGATAAAGGTACTCTGATGTATTTGTCTTCCAATCCATCTTCTGCGGCTGACCCTGGATATGTGCTGGTTCATCCGGATGGGTTTTTAGATAAAAACAGCGCCGCTGTATTGGGATTCGGAACAGGGGTGGTAGAATTTTCCAAAGAAGAAGGCATTTTCCAACCCCATCGCTACCATCCATTTACGGGTTTGGATTCGGTGGGGATACCTCAATATGAAACAATCGCATTTGGTGAACCCGTGAATGGAAACCCTGTGGCAACAACCGGCGAATTCGGTGCACTATCACCACAGGTGTTCCTGGTTGCGGATCACGCCAGTTTGCGGATGTACCAGATTCAGCCATTTTTAGGAATTATTGAAAATATATCGGACGAATGGCTGGATGTCGATGGGGGTGATGGATTCGGATTGTTTGCCAAAGGAATTTCACTGGCTGACCTGAACGACGATGGCTCTCCTGAAATACTCATCGCCAGGGACGACCAGGACCTCATTCTTTATGACAAGCAGGTTCTGTCTGCGACCACTGAAGCCTTGAATTCAGCGGCGCCACAATTAGTGGTATTCCCCAATCCTACCAGCGGATTCTTGAATATTTATTGTGAAGGTGAACAATTCCGGTTTGGAGCAGAGGTGTGTGTGGAGGTTTGGAACATCGCCGGAATGCGAATATTTAGTGAAAGATACCGATGGACTGAAAAGGGTGTTCAATTGCTTTTGCCTGGACAAGTAGTCTCGGGGATTTATTTTTTGAAAATATCGTCGCAAGAAAAAGTAAAAGCCAGCAGATTCGTGGTGAAATGAGCGATTGCGTGTTATCTTCGTCCCAAAGTCAAAGGGTTGATTAACGCTAAATATTTGCATTATGGAAAACCAGGAAATCCTCGATTCAGGTCAATCTACTGATCCGCTAATCCTCAATGACCGCGCAGTAAGCGGACTGGAAACCGCTTCAAAGTGGGCCTTTTTCCTATCCATTCTCGGCTATGTACTGGTCGGTCTGATGGTGCTGATGTCGGTGATTATGCTTTTTGCCTCCATCAGCAAACTCGGCACCGGGATTGGGGTGCTGATCTTTGCGTTGTACATGGCCATTGCCGGGATATATTTCATCCCCATCCGGCTCTTGCAACTTTTTGCCGACGGCACAAAAACAGCCCTGGCCAGAAATGACGAGACGGCCATGGGAGAGGCCCTCGAGAAGCTGGGCAAGCACTACCGCTTTATCGGCATCCTTATTCTCGTTTCGATAGCCCTATATGGATTAATTTTCGTGTTCAGCCTGTTGAAATTAGGCGGGATGGGGATGATGTGATCGATTCGTTGTGTTGCCCCTCAATCAATCACCATTTCTCTGGAAGAAGACGTCCGACGAATTGCCTGCGGTCCAGGCGGTTGTGGGCGTATTCATCGTATAGGTCAAATACTCCCAGATCGAGGTCTTCTTTTTTATTTTTTTCATGGTCGAGTGGCATTGTGATGTCACAAGTTATGGAATAAGGTTGAAATTTCTGAATTGGCCAGAGCCTGGGTTCAGTTCGAGCTTGTATTGGTGCTTAAACATTCAAAGGGTTGAAATAGCCTCTGTAATAGATAGACGTTATGAAATTTTGCATTTGAATTGCAAAATTGCATAAAATGATACCCAGACTACTTTCCGCCTCTATTGAAAGAACCATGAAATTTTTCCCCGTAACTTTTGTAGGGGGCCCCAGGCAGGCGGGGAAGACCACACTTCTCAAACACATGTTCCCAGATCTTCCATACGCCAGTTTGGAGAATCCGGATACATTGCTATTCGCAGAAACAGATCCTCGACGTTTTTTGGGCTCCTTCAAGGGAGGCGCAATTCTGGATGAGGCGCAGCGGGTGCCAAAGCTGTTTTCCTATTTACTGGGGCTGGTTGACAATGACAAAGCGCTTCGATTTATATTGTCTGGTTCTCAGAATTACCTCATGATGGAGCGCATTACCCAATCACTTGCCGGCAGAGTTGGTTTGCAAACCTTATTGCCTTTTGGATATGAGGAATTGCCGGAAAAAATTAGGGAAAACATGAGTGCTGAAGAATGGGCGCTGAAGGGAGCGTACCCACCTGTATATGATAGGGACATACCTCCGGAGATGTTTTACCAAAATTATTTGGAAACTTACCTCGAGTGGGATGTAAGACAGTTGGTCAAGATTGGTGACTTCGTCAAATTCAGCCAATTTGTCAAGTTGTGTGCAGGGAGGGCCGGGCAAATTCTCAATATGAGTGAACTGGCACGTGATGCAGATATAAGTGTCAATACGGTGAAGTCATGGTTTTCTATTTTGGAAACGTCATATATTGTCTTCAGGCTCTCGCCCTACTATAAAAACTTCAACAAACGCCTGGTCAAAAGCCCCAAGCTGTATTTTTTTGACACGGGATTGCTTTGCTACTTGTTGGGTATCCATAAGGAGGAGCAATTGCATGTGCACTATTTATACGGTAATATCATGGAAAACATGCTCATGGCAGAACTGTATAAAAGGCATACCCACAGGGGGCAACGCCCCTCGTTTTACTTCCTGAGGGATAGCAATGGCAATGAAATTGACCTGGTAGTTGAAAAAAGCGGTCAATTGCGATTGATCGAATTGAAAGCCGCAAAAACTTTCAACACACGGATGTTTTCCGGAATGGCAAATTGGAAAAAAGTGTCAGATCTTTCCGTCAGTGATTCGACGGTGGTTTATCTTGGAGAGCAAACATTCAATACTGAACATGGCAATCTGGTGCCTTGGAGACCTGCCCTGACCGGAGAACTAATTACCTGATTGCTGCTATTGAAGGGATTACCTTTGTGCCCTCAGCAGTTGTTGCTTGAGTGAATTTACTTTGCCGGGGCATCTACTTCAGAAATGAAGACTAGCACCATTACCAAACACCCAAACACTTTGAAACACCACGTTCCCATTTTCCTCAAAGGCATGGCCATGGGCATTGCCGAGCTGATTCCGGGAGTCTCCGGCGGCACCATTGCTTTCATCACCGGCATTTATGAGCGGTTCATCGAGGCCTTGCAGGCCTTCGATCTGGGGCTTTTGAAAACCCTCCGGGAAGAGGGACTGGCCGCAGCCTGGAAGCGGGTCGATGGTACCTTCCTGGTGGTGCTTGCGGCCGGCATGCTGGTCAGTATCGTGCTGTTCATCCACCTGATCACCTACCTCATCGAGCACGAACCATTGCTGCTCTGGGCATTTTTCTTCGGCCTCATACTGGCCTCGGTTTTTTTCGTCGGCAAGCAAATCCCCCAATGGAGGGCCATACATGTAATTGCCTTGCTGGCTGGAGCTGCTTTGGCTTATTACATCACCATCGCCTCACCGGCCAATGGCAACGACGCTCTCTGGATGATCTACCTCAGCGGGGCGGTGGCCATCTGCGCATTTCTGCTGCCAGGGCTTTCCGGCAGCTTCATACTGCTCCTGTTGGGCATGTATCCGATCGTGCTGGGGGGCATCAAGAATCTCGATGTCGTTCTGATAGGGGTTTTTGCGCTTGGTTGCATCACTGGCATCCTCGCCTTCTCCAAATTCCTCAACTGGGCTTTCAAGCACCACAGGAGCCTCACACTGTCGGTGCTCACTGGTTTCCTTGTTGGCTCGCTCAACCGGGTATGGCCCTGGCAAGAGGTCATTTCCCGAAGGCTGAACAGCAAAGGCGTGGAGGTGGTGGAATTCACCCGGAGCGTGCTCCCCTCCAAATTTGCGGAACTGGATGCCACGGCCAACCTGCCCTATGGCAACGATCCGCAGATTTTGCCGGTCATTGGGCTCATGCTATTGGGAATTGCTGCTGTGGTGCTGTTGGAGAAATTCGGAAATGGAGGGGAGTGATGAAAAGTTGCAGCGATATCTGGTTCTCCTAAGGTCATAGTATGGTGGCAGTAATCTACGGCTACTGTGGAAAGTAGCCGTAGATTACTGTCACTTTAAATTGGAATTTTTTCCAGGCAGGAAGCCGTTCGGAAGAAAATGAAAAAACAGTCAGGGACAGCGGGCCTGCCCCTGACTGTGTCTTTTACGGCTTGATCTTCGCCTTCTGCATGGGGTTGGGCAGTTCGTCCACCTTGTGCCCTTTGAAAACCTTGAACAGCGTCGGCGTCTGCGGCACCGGGGCCGTGTTGTTCGACTCATCCACGTCGGCGGTCTGGCGGTAGGGGTCCAGGCGGACGGCGCTGACCTTTTTGTCTTTTACGAAGACTTTGGTGACGGCCTGTTCATTCTTGCGCCAGATCTCCACGGGCACCCTTTCCACTTCCGTTGTGCCGTCTTCGTAAGTCCATTCGATGAAAATGGGCATCACCAGGCCACCCTTGTTGGTGAACCGTAGCTGGTAATAGTGTTTGTTGCCGAATCTCTTTTGCTTTTCTTCCTTCGAAAGCGTTTGGTCGTACAAGTGGGTGGTGACCGTCTGTACCGAGTCTTTCGTTTCCCAGGGGCGGTAAGTGGTGTAGAAGTCCACCAGGTCGGGATCGTTTTCCACGGCGAAGGGGATGCCGGCTTCTCGGTCTCTTTTTTTGGCAATGTCATCAAAAGGTTTTTGGCGTCGGATGGTGTCCACGACGGTGCGCTTGGGTGGGTCGGCGTCGAGGTCTGGGCGGTAATACTCCACGGTATCCAGTGCGATGTCCACTTTTTCGATGCCGAAGAACCAGCCTCTCCAGAACCAGTCCAGGTCCATGGCGCTCACGTCTTCGAAGGTGCGGAACAGGTCGGCCGGGGTGGGGTGTTTGAATGCCCAGCGCTCACAATAAGTTTTGAAGGCCTTGTCGAAGAGTTCGCGACCCATGATGGTTTCACGGAGCAGCCACAGTCCGGTGGCTGGCTTGGCGTAGGCGTTCATGCCGAAGTTGACGATGTTGTCGCTTTTGGTCATGATGGGCTCCAGTTGGTCTGCCGGCAGGTTCATGTAGCCGGTGATGGTATGTGCGGGTCCGCGGCGGTGGTCCCAGTTGTTGTCGAACTCCGAAAGGGCCAGGTATTGCACGAAGGTGTTGATGCCCTCGTCCATCCAGCTCCATTTCCGCTCGTCGCTGTTGATGATCATGGGGAAGTAGTTGTGCCCCACCTCATGGACGATGACGCTGATGGCGCCGTTTTTCATGCGCTCGGTGTAGGTGCCGTCTTCCTCGGCCCGTCCAAAGTTGAAACAGATCATGGGGTATTCCATGCCGTTGTTGGCCTCCACGGAAATGGCCACCGGATAGGGGTAAGGGATGGAGTACTTGGAGTAGGTCTTTAGCGTGTGTGCGACCACCCGGGTGCTGTAGCGGCTGTAAATCGGATAGGCTTCTTTCGGGTAATAACTCATGCACATCACCCGGCGGCCGTCGGAGTTGTAATGCGGCATGGCGTCCCAGATGAACTTGCGGCTGGCCGTCCAGGCGAAGTCGCGTACGTTGTCGGCCTTGTAGATCCAGGTTTTCAGCCGGGTGGAGGGTTTCGACTTCTCGTTGGCGATGGCCTCGTCGAGGGTTACGATCTGGACGGGATCGGTGGCGGTTTGTGCCTTTTCCCAGCGCTTCAGTTGTTCGGGTGTCAAGACGGAGGCGTAGTTGAGGCACTCACCGGTGGAACCCACGATGTAGTCGTCGGGCAGGGTCATCTTCACCACATAGTTGCCGAACTCGAGGGCGAACTCGCCGCGGCCGGTGAATTGTTTGTTCTGCCAACCCTCGATGTCGTCGTACACACACATACGGGGAAACCATTGGGTGATGGTGAAAATGTAATTGCCGTCTTTTTCGAAATACTCATATCCACCGCGTCCCCTGGGGCCATTGATGCGGTCCACGAGTTTGTAATTCCACTTGACCCGGAAAGGAAAGCTTTCTCCGGGTTTGAGTGGTTGAGGCAGGTCCACCCGCATCATGGTGCCGTTGATGGTGTAAGGCAGGGGTTTTCCGTTGGCGTCGGTGACGGCCTCGATGTTGTGGCCGTATTCGGTGAGGTCTTTCCATTGCTCGAGCATGTACAGGGCTTGGGCGTTCATCACCTCCTCGATGGTGCTGCCGTCGAAGTGGTGGTGATCGAGTTGACCGCGGTGTTGGTTTTCGTCGAGCTGGAGCCAGAGGTAATGCAAGGTGTTGGGCGAAAGGTTGTGGTAGGTGATGAGTTCATTGCCATAGAGGCGCTGCTCTTCGGGTACCAGGCGGGCGTCTATGTCGTAATCGGCTCGTTGTTGCCAGTACTGCGGCCCCGGTGCTCCGTCGGCACCTCGGTAGGGGCTGGGGTCGGGCAGCAGGTAGTTGAGGTCTTCGAAGACGTTGCCGTGGTTGGAGCGCTTCTGTGCAAGGCCTCCCAGGGCGATTGACAGGGCGCAGCATAACAGGGTGATCCGTGCAATCATTTCAAGCTTTTTTTGAAAAATGAAGAGAACAACTGTTTCGCTTGGAGCCGGTTTACCGGTGTGTTGATCACAAGTCGAAATTGCCTTCGGTTTTGCGGGCGTGCAGCATCAAGGTGATGCGTCGGCCATCTGGGGGCAGCAAGTAAACCATATTCACTTGCCTCGGAAAGGTCTCGATCAAAATGGTGTTTCTCACCTCGATGCGCTTAGAGCCGTTGAAGTGAGCATGTGGGCAGGTGAATTGCAATTGTACCTGGTCGTTTTTCCATTTCATGGTGTCGAAGTGAAGGGGCATCGGCTTGCCATCGATTCGGAGGCTGAAGTGGTTGGCAATGTATGTGGCCGCTTTTTCGGGATCCAGCTCGACGTGGTCAGGCTCACCATACAGGGCCTCCTTGAGGTCATCGTGGAAGAGGTAGAACCTCAGTTGCAGATTTGCCTGCGCCGATGGAAATTCCATTTCACATACGCTCATCTTGAAGTCGTGAAAGCTGGCCGGTCGTTGCCCAGCGAGGAAAGAAACAAGCAGCAATATGGTGTAAAAAGCGGTCATGGTTGACTATGCAAGTACATTTTGGACGATGAGCAAAAGGGCGCCGCCGGCTCCGGCTCCTGACACGAAGAGATTCCATTCCCGGTGCTCGATGGTGAACAGGCGGGAGAGCAGGAAAAGAAAACTGTAGAAAAAGGCCACGATGACCAATTGCCCGAGTTCGATGCCCACGTTAAAAGCAAACAGCGGCTTGACGACGCTTTCCACCCCACCCATCAATGAGCGGAAGTAGTTGGCGAAGCCCATGCCGTGAATGAGGCCGAAGCCCAGGGCCAGCAGGTAGTTGATCCTGACGGTTTTCGAAAACAGGCCCTCTTCTTTTTTCCTTGCAACGACGTTGTGCAGCCCGGTGGCGACGATGGTGACCGGGATGAGAAACTCCACCAGCTCGGATGGTATTCGGAGGATATCGAGTCCGGAAAGCACCAGCGTGAGCGAGTGGCCAATGGTGAAAGCCGTGACGAGGATGAGGATTTTGCGCCACTCATCCAGCTTGTACACCGCACACAAGGTGATGATGAAAAGCAGGTGGTCATAGGCCTCGAAGTCGAGGATATGGTTGAGTCCTAGTTGCAGGAAGGTGTTGAATTCGCTCATGGTATTGGGAAAAATGCTGAGATGCGCGCCGAATGTAAAAGCATCCTCCGAGAATTACCTCACCCTACCTCCAGCGAAATGGTGCTTTGACTTTTTGTTCACAAAATGGCCTGTAGGGTGGCCACTTGAACTGGCGGCCCAAATTCCAAACACACTTGAATGAGCGAGAAACGGTAATCTCCTGATTACCGATCGGAAGGCGGAGAAAAGGCGAGGCTGTTGATCAGGAGTATGACAGTAGCCTGAAATTCAAAGTTTTTTCGGACATTGCGCCTTCCTATCATTAGCTGCGACATAGTTGCAAGCAATTGCAACCATTCTGAAAGCCCTTCTTCAATAGACCTTCAAGCTTTGCATATCGCAAACCTGAATCCCGTCAAGCTGGGAGTATTCGAACATCAGGTTGAGCGGAGGATTTGGACGGCATCCGCCGCCTAAACGGGACTTTAAACTTGTGACCAATAAATCCTTTTGCTATGAAAAAAGTGTTGAAAATTCTGGGCATCATCCTGGGTGTAATTGTTGTGGTAGTGCTGTTGGGAGCGGCTACCATTCATTTCGGAGGCATCCCCTCCTACGAAGTCAAAGCTCCTGATCTCAAAGTAGAGGCCGACAGCGCCATGATTGCCGAAGGCAAGCGCATTGCCGGCATGCTTTGCGCCAATTGCCACCGAGGCGAGGATGGCAAGCTGAGCGGCCGCTTCATGAATGACCTCGTTCCGGAATTTGGAAAAGTCTGGGTGCCTAACATTACGCATTCGGACAAGGCCAAACTGCACGGCTACACCGATGGAGAACTGGCCTACCTGCTGAGGACGGGTGTAAAGAGAGATGGCAACTACGCACCACCCTGGATGCCAAAGTTTCCCTTGCTGAGCGACAAAGACCTGCACAGCGTCATTGCCTACTTACGCTCTGATCAGCCGGAACTGGAACCATCAGATGTGGTGCAGCCGGCACCTCAGCCATCATTTTTGGCAAAACTGCTCTGCCGGGTGGCTTTCAAGCCTTTGCCCTACCCGGAGGAGCCGGTAGTTGAACCTGATCCTTCTGATAAAGTGGCCTGGGGGCGTTACCTGGCAGTGGCCAAATTTGATTGCTACCAGTGCCATTCTGCTGACTTCAAGACCAATGACAGCTTCGTTCCGGAAAACTCTCCAGGATTCATGGGAGGTGGCAACGTGCTGATCGACCCTACGGATGGTAAAACCCACATCTTTTCCGCCAACATCACCATGGACAAGGAAACCGGCATCGGCAACTGGACCGAAGAGGAGTTTTCAAAAGCTGTCCGTTTTGCGCAGCGACCGGACGGCAAGATACTCCGGCCACCCATGGTGCCCTATGCGGCATTGAGCGAAGCGGAGGTGTCGGCTATTTATGCCTGGCTGCAATCCATCCCTACGATCCATAACGAAGTGGAGAGAAACTGGTAGCTGCGGTGGAAACGATGATCTTCCGACCGCTGAAATACTCATACGGGGCTGTCGACCAGGATATCGACTGCAGGTACCAGTGATCTCTTGGACGCTGAACGGAAAAGACTGAGCTTATTGTAGCCCACCATGTCAGGGCATTCAAGTGAAATTGGAAGGACGGCGCTCAGTTCCTCAGTTCTTCAATTCCTCAATTTCTGCATTACGACATGAAGGCTGATGAAGACGTACGATACATTATTTTGAAAAAATCATCTCATTAGTCCGCTCAAAAAAGTCCCTTTAGTGCGAAAAAATATGGAACCTCACTCCAGACAGCACTCCAAGTGCCTCACTTCTGATAGCACTCCAAGTGCTGTCAGAAGTAAAGGCGGACTCAACTTCACTAGACCAACGGAACTTACGCCAATTTCAATTGAAAAGGACTTTCTCCTGTGCGCTCAGGAGCTTATTTCAAAAAAAACGGGCTGTATATTTTCTTCTTTTCCGGAAGTGGGATTGGCCAAAGGCAAACAAAGAGTTGAGCTAGGGTGCAAATCATTTCTTACCCGGTATCACAAAGCGGAAGGTCAAGGAATAGGCTGCCCCAAACTCGGATTTAGAAAAACCTGTCCGTACGGTGGGTCCTAGGAAAACGTATTTGTAGCCCGCCAAGGCCGAGAATTTCAGCCCGAAGAAACCCGCTCTCCTGTCTCCGTCCTCATCTTCGAGGCCGCTGAGGAATTCCATGCCGCCATCAATTTGGAGGAATTTTTTCAGCTGGTACCTGATGAAAAAATTCATTCCGGAGGACGAAAAGTCACTGTGATTAAATGTGTGGTTGCTGAAGCTATGGCCCCCCAGCCCCAGGCCAAATCCCAAGTCTGAGTCCTGAATGTGCCAGACATAGCCAAGGTGCAAGCCGCTTTCCAACTCGAGGTAAAACTGGTTCCTTTCATAAAATACTGCTCCTTCACAGTCATCGGCACGCCGTGGAGCGGGCCGAGTACCGTGCCCAGCGCCAGCAGCGAGTCGGCACGGGCGGCGGCAGCGAGGGCTTCTTCTTCAAACAACCACACCAATGCGTTGTACTTGTGGTTGTTGTTTTTGATAAAATTGATGTGCTCCTGCACCACCTCGACGGAGGTGGCCTCGCCCCTGCGAATCATGCCGGCGAGTTCCGTGGCGGTTTTGTAAATGTATTTCCCCTCCACCGGCAGCGGAGTGGCCGGCGGGTTGAACAGTTCGCTTTGCAAAGCGGGGACTTCACCCAGCGGCTTGGGGATGAGCGAATAAACGTAAGCGCCCAATGCCACTGCCACGAGCAGCAAAGCGCCGAGGACGATGCCCGTCCACTTGAGGATTTTTCTGGTGGAAGATTTCATGATGGAGAATCAATTAGGTTATTAAAATTGTCGTTTGGAGGTAATTTCACTCAATTCAGCAGGGCACTTGAAATGACCTGCTAAAAATGGTCATGCAGATTTTACAATTTAGTTGTTTGGGTAGAGCTGTAGAAGCTGTGGCGGGTAGCCAGAATTAAACCTTGCTTCAAACATTTCGAGGCGTTCCAAACTGTCAACTTCCGCAACCCTTTGTCCCGAAGAGTGATTACTTTTGTTTTGTCTGTTAAAAAATCAAACATGAAAGTCATCACCATCAAATTCGACAACGCCAGCGATTGGCGCTTCCTGCTCGAACTCTTGAAGCGGTTGAACATTCGTTTTGAATGGAAAGAAGAAACTGATTCATCCAAAAAGAAAGAAAACCCGCCTTCCGACCTTGTTGACCAACTTTTCGGCAGCTTCCCTTCCGACCTGACCAGCGATGAGTTTGTCAAAACACTTTACGACGCAAGGGTCAACCAAACACGAGAAGTCCGCCTGTGAAATACCTCCTCGATACCAACATCGTTGCCCACTTCCTTCGGGGTGCATATCAATTGGATACCAAAATCCGTGAGGTTGGTATTGAAAACTGTTTTATTTCCGAAATCACAATAGCTGAATTGGAGTACGGCGTTGAAAACAGCGCTCCTGAATGGCAGGAAAGGCAACGATTGGCATTGATTAAGTTTGCCGAAGCCTTCGAAGGAAGAATTCTCCCCATTCGCCCTGTTTTTCAAGTGTATGCCCGAAACCGGGTTCGGCTCAGAAAAGCTGGCACTCCCATCTCCGACTTCGACCTGCTCATCGGCTCAACAGTAGTCTTTCACAATTATTCAATGGTATCTGAAAACATATCCGAGCTTTCCCGGATAGAAGGTATTGTATTGGAAAATTGGGTGGTGCGGTCTAAAAAGTAATCTTCTCTAATTCCAGTTTTAATTCGGCTGACTCGACTTCTTCAACACATTTTTCACAAACCCCTTCGACTCGTTCGATCTCGGAAATGGCTCGTCCTACTCCTTCCAATGAATTTATCCCGCCGCAGGCTTTACTACCTCCTGCACGTATTGGCGGGTCAGTTTGTCCCAGCCCGTCAGCGGGGCGAGGAGTCGGAACAGGCCGAGCGTCCCGTCCATCATCAGCTTCACCCCGCCTTGCAAGGAACTGAATTCCCGGTAGTTCAGCCGGTCGCAGATGTACATGGCCTTGAGCATCGCCATGTCGCCCGAATGGCCGTTATCGGCGAGGTAAATCATGACCATGAAAAACTTGCCCTGGTCGGCGGCGGGCTGGTAGGAAACCGGGCGTTTGCAGTCGCCTTTCGATTTGTTGGCGACGCCGTGCACCGCCATTTTCGGCACGAACAGTTCCTCGCCCGCTTTTTTTACGATGGTCTTGCCGTTCAGCCGGAACGTGACCTCGCCTTCGAGGACTTTGAACAGCTCGTCGGACTCCTTGTGGAAATGCTCATGCACACTGCCGCCGGGCCGCATCACCCAGTCGAACTCGCAGGTTTGGTCGTTGATGGTGAGGGGCTGGAAGGTCTCTTTGCCCCAACCGAATGCTGAATAAGTTGTTGACTTCATTCTCAAAAAAGAGTTTTGGAAAACAGTGCAATTGCTCGCTACCACTGCATTAGAGAAGTTCGGGGGGAGAGGTGACACCTTTTCAAAAAGATGTCACCCCTTGAAATTATTTCACCTTTCCATAAATCCAGCCGACCACACCGCCGGCTATAGTCGTTGATACTGTACTGCCAATTACATCATAGGGTAACCAGGACCAAGGGTAGGCCGTATAAGTTGACGCATTGGAAATGCCAAATATCAACATTATCAAAAAGCCTATCCAGGCTCCGGCAATGGCCCCGGATTTAACTGTGCTGATGCCGAATTTGTGAAGCAACAATGCAAATAGCAGCCCCCAAAGCAGGGTGGCCACAATCCACCACAGCATGTTCATCTCTTTGAGGCAGGCGCCATGCGTTGCCTGCCATTCCTCGGCCATGCCGCCGAAAATGCCCAAGTAAATTGCCATCGAGACAATCATGCCGGCGAGTGCGCCGCCCAGCGTTCCAAAAATGATTTTCTTTTCCATGTTTTGAAAAATTTGGGTTGTGAATAAAGTTGGTTTGATTGTGAAGTCTGAATTCGGCACATCCTTTCATGTGCTTACATTTTTTCCCCAGGCCATTGATTTTGCAGAGGACAGCCAGGTCGGCAAAAGGACCACCCACCTGCTGCCCATGCACCTCGATGTCATGCTTGGAATTCCAGGTAAACAGCGCCACATCCGCTGTGATAAGGCGCCAGGTGGGGTGATTAATGAAAAGCAGGACTACTTTCCAGCCACCGCCTTGCTGGTATTGAGCGCAGGAACGGTTTGTAGGTAAGCCCAGATGGCGTCGATTTCCTCATCGGTAAGCATCGAAAACCTCGGCATGTTGAAGGTCAGCGGCGATTTGTCAGGTCGGATGCCGTTTTGGATGGCCACTTTGAACTCCTCCCTTGTCCATTTCCCAATGCCGGTTTCGGGGTCGGGTGTGATGTTGCGGGAGGACACATAGTTGAAATTCAGGTCAGGAATGGGGTTGCCGCCGCCCATGAAGCCGGGGGATTTTTCCGGCTCCATCACGTTGTAGGTCTCGAAACTGGCAGAGTGGCAGGAAGAACACTCGTACCGGGCCGTGGCGAGGTAGCGGCCGTAAGCCAGTTGGTCGGAAGGTTCGGGTGTCGGTTGGGGTTTGTCCTCGAAAGGCAGCGGTTTGAATACCCCGATTTTGAAGAGGGCCCTGGCCAGAAAGGACTGCCGGGATTTGCGCACCACCCCCGAGGCCTGCAGGGACGGCGCATCCGAGCGCAGGTAAGCAATGACAGCGGCCAGGTCTTCGTCGGAAAGGTGAGGGTACATCATGAACGGGCCGGCCAGGTGACCGTCGCGCTTGATGCCGGTGCGCAGCAGCCAGGCGATTTCACCGTCCTGGTACCGGCCCAGGCCGGCGGTAGGGTGCCTGGTGAGGTTGCCCGACCAGAGTTCGCCAAAACCCTCGCTTTCGGGCGAGAACAGCCTGCCGTTCAACAACCCGTCTTCGCTGCGATGGCAGGAGGCACACACGAGCTCCACGATTTTTTCACCCCGGGCCAGCGAAAGGCTGTCGGTGGGCACTTGCACAGGCAGGTTTCTTACTTCGTAAACAGGCAGATCGGTGAAGCTGACCCAGGCTCCCAGGCCTGCAATGGCCAGCACGATGATGCCGAGAACGATGCCGATGATTTTCAAACTTTTTTTCATCACTGTAAAAATTTTGTTGGTGAGCTAAAGCCTGCAAATGGCGCTCCCTCCGGCGGGTTGCATTTGCATGGTGCAAAGGTGGGTGCGGCTGCGGCAGAGAGACTTTCAGAATTGTCGCAGGGATTTGTAAAATTGTCGCAGAGGTTAAAAAAGGCTGAAAATCAATGGAGGAGCGGGCGTGTTGATGGATGGCAAGAAGCGTTTCCAGGGTGCTTTTTGAGGAGTTCAAGGATCAGCCCGCTGGTATGCTCAATCCATTGTCCAATGCACGGCAGCAAATTTATTGTAGGCCAGGCCGCTTCTTCTTGCATCGCATCTTCATCTGCGCTATATTTATCCCAACTATTGAAAATCAACCCGAAAACATTTGCATCCAGCTTTTCAAATTGCCCTGTTCTTTCTAATTCTGCTACCACGAGCGTACAGCCAGCAAGCGTATTTAGACAGCCTGCACCATGCTTATCTGTCAGAAAAAGACCCACTGAAGCGGATAGACCTTTTGTATGAAATCGCCAATGACAGGGCTTACGGCAACGCAGCCCTGTCCTTTGCCTATGCCGACAACATCGAGCAGCTTTCAAACAAAGCGAGGTATGAAAAAGGCAAGGCCATGGCCCTGCACCTCAGAGGCTTTGGCTATGAATACCAGGGAGCGTATGAAAAAGCCCTGGACTTGTTCCAACAGGAGCTGGCCATTTTTCAAAAATTAGGCGACCTGAAAGAGCAGAGCACTGTCTTGAACAACATCGGCAGCGAATGGGGAAACCTGGGGAGCAGCGATTCCTGCATTGCCTATTATCTGAAGTCTTTAGCCATCGACGAGCAGAGGGGCGACAGCCTGGGCATGTCCATCATTTACAACAACATAGGAAACATCTACAGCGATGAAGGCGTGTATGACCGGGCCATCGAGTATTTCGAAAAAGCACTCAATATCCGCCAGCGCATGGGGGCCGAAAAGCGCTACCTCCAGTGTTACAGCAACCTCTCTTCTGTTTACGGAAGAAAACAGGATTTTGAGAAAGCGGAGGAATACGCCAGCAAAGGCCTTGAATTGGCATCCAAATTCGGCAACGCCAACACGGCCGGAATCATCGCCAACAATCTGGGATCCAGTTATAACGACCAGAAAAGATACCGGGAGGCCATACCCTGGCTCGAAAAAGCACAGGCGGCATGGCGCTCCATCGACAATGAACCATACCTGACCTATGCCTACTACAACCTGGCCGACGCCTACGCCGGACTCGGCAATGGCAGGCAGGCATTGCAATACGCCAACCAGGGCTATGAAATCGTGCAGCGGCTGAAGCTGGATGACCTCCATGAATTGTATTTCAAAGTCTTTGCCCTGGCCCATGAGGCCAACGGCGATGAAGGGGAGGCCCTCCGCTGGTACAAGCAATATGTGACCCTGGCCGATTCCATATTCAAGGCAGACAATGCCCGGAAAGTGGCTGAAATGGAGGCCAGGTACCAAAGCACCAAAAAGGAAGCACAAATCGCCCAGCAGCAATTGGAAATCGAACGTCGAACAGCTCAGAAAAACCGGATCATCGTGGTGTCGGTCGTGGCATTTTTGCTCCTCGCAGGCCTCTTTCAATACCTTCACAACAAGGAGAAAATCAGAAAGAAAGAGTCCCAGCTGGCCGCCCAGCTCGAGCATGCCGAAGTGGAAAAACTGCGGGACCTGGATGCGCTCAAATCAACTTTCTTCGCAAACATCAGCCACGAGTTCCGCACCCCGCTGACCCTCATCATCAGCCCCCTCGAGCAGATGATGAACGGCACCTTCAAAGGCGACTTGCAGAAGTATTACCGCATCATTCACCGGAACGCTCAGCGCCTGCTGGGTCTGGTGAACCAGTTGCTGGACCTGTCCAAACTGGAAAGCGGAAAAATGAAACGACGCGCATCAGAAGGAGACCTGGCTCAGTTCATCCGGGCACTGGCAGGCACCTTCGAAAGCCTGGCACACCGCAAACAGATCGATTTCCGCATACAGCTTCCCGCGCAACCGCTCCCGTGTTTTTTCGACCGCGACATGGTGGAGAAAATCCTCGTCAACCTCTTGTCCAATGCGTTCAAGTTTACCGAAGAGGGCGGACAGGTGACGCTGAAACTCGAACCGCTTGGCGACGAGGTAAAACTCGTCGTCCAGGATACCGGAATCGGCATTCCGGAAAGCCAGTTGCAGGGCATTTTCGACCGTTTCACGAAGAGCAACCTCTCGGAAGTGCAGGCGGGCAGTGGCATAGGCCTGGCATTGGCAAAAGAGCTGGCCGAGCTGCACGGCGGAAGTATCGAAGTGCAAAGCAGGGAAGGAGAGGGGAGCACCTTCACAGCAACGCTGGCCGTCGGGCGTTCCTTTTTCAGTGAAGATGAAATCGTGGCCAGTGAAGAGCTCCTGGTGTCTGCACCGGCAACGGCCCCCGTTGCAGATGCCGGCCGTGGCCATGCTGCGCTCGACCTGGATGCCCTGAACAAGCCCTTGCTGTTGCTGGCGGAGGACAACCCGGACGTACGCACCTTCATTGCCGATGCCCTCCGGGAGACCTATCAGATCCTTGAGGCAGCCAACGGCCGTGAAGCACTCCACAAGGCCATGGAAGCCTTGCCCGACCTCGTCATCACAGACCTGATGATGCCGGAAATGGACGGAATCGAGTTTTGCCGAAGGCTGAAAGAAGACGAAAAAACCTGCCACATCCCCGTCATCATGCTGACCGCCCGGGCCGAACAGACCGATAAACTGGAGGGCCTGAAATCCGGCGCCGACGATTACCTCGTCAAGCCTTTCGATGCAACAGAACTGAAAGTGCGCATTGACAACCTGGTGGCCCAGCGCAGGAAATTGCAGGACTATTACCGGAATTCGCTTTCGGCTTTTGCTCCTCCGGTGCCGGAGGCCGAGAGCATGGATGCAGCTTTCCTTCGGAAAACAAGGGAGGCCATCGAAGCCAACCTCGACGATGAGACTTTCAGCGTGGTGGAACTGGCCAGAAAAGTGGGCCTTAGCCGGAGCCAGCTACACCGCAAACTCACTGCCCTCACCGGCCATTCTCCAAACGAACTCATTCGCATCATGCGCCTCGAGACGGCCAGGCTGTTGCTGGAAAAAAAGGCCGGAACCGCCTCGGAAATCGCCTTCCGCTGCGGCTTCAGCTCTCCGGCCTATTTCAGCAAGTGCTTCAAGGACCATTTCGGCCTGGCACCGGGAGAGGTGCAGTGATTTCAATATTTACCGGAACTCTACACCCTACACTCTAAACTTTTTAACCACAGAGTTTCGCAGAGTTATTACACGGAGTTCCACAGAGTTTTGACACGGATTTTAACGGAGCTAGCACCCCAAACCGACAACCGACAACCGACAACTGACAACCTCCATAACCCTCCATAATCCTCTCTACATCCTCACCGTCACCACCTCCGAGGGCTCAGACGCTGCGCCGGAGGCCAGGACAATTTTCAGAAAATAATGGTAGGTCGTGCCGGGTTCGACGGCGGAGTCGGTGTAGCTGAGCTGCCCGGTTATTTTTTTCAGAATGGCAAAGGCTTCCCCGTCCCGAGAGCGGTAGAGCAGCCCTGTGGCGCCGGGCGGCGCCGACCAGTGCAATTCCACCTTCCGGTCGTTGACCCTGGCCAGGAGCACCGGCACTTCCACGGGAGCTGGCGGCGCCATCCAGGCCTCGCTTGGCGGGCCGGTCTGGCCGTAGATGTCGATGGCCCGAACGCTGTAAAGAACGGGTATGCCGGCGGGCACCGAACGGTCCTCCCATACGGTTTCGTTGGCGGGCAGGACGGCGATGCGGGAAAGCTCACCCTCTCCTTCGCTGCTGCGCAGCAATTCCCAGCTGTCCACGGCGGAGCGTTCATCGGGAGGCAGGTCCCAGTGCAAGCGCACTTCCGATGCGTCCGGCCGGCTGCCGCTGAGGATAGGTGCGGTGGTAAGCAGGGCTTTGCCGCAGCGCACCACGACGGGGCCGGCCGCCTCGCCCGCTTCATGGGCGTCGTTGACGGAGCGGACTTCGTAGGCGTACCAGGTGCCGGGTCTGAGGTCTTCCGAGCTGTCCTCAAAAACCTGGAGGTCGCTGGTGTCAGCGGGCAAGTAGTTGACCAGCAGCGACAGTTGGTCGGCGCCGGCCGGACCCCGGTATATCTGATAGCCGAAGGTGTTCGGCGAACCCCTTCGCCAGCTCAGCTGCACACCGGTGGGGGTGCTTTCCGCCCGCAGCTCCAGCGGAGGTGTCGGCTTTTCGCTGCAGGTGCATATTCCGAAAAACGGAAGGCTGGGGATGATTTCTCCATGCACGTCTCGCAGACCGATGAAGTAGTGCCAGGCCTCCATGCAACGCGGCACCCGGTCGAGGTAGCTCGTGTCGCCTGGCGGCAATTCCGCCACCACGGCATAGCCGTCGTCCTGGCGGTCGCTGCGGAAAACGAGGATGCTGCGCACGCGGGCCAGGTTGCGCACCCGCCAGTGCAGGCGGATGGCCCGTTGATCGCTGAGGCCTTCGGCACCGAACTCCGTGACGTGGGGTGCACTTTGCCGGGTCAGGTTGTCGGCGAGGATGGCGGGGGAGGGCTTGCTGCGCCTGCCGAGGCTGTCGGTCAACTGTATCCGGTAATACCAGGCCCCGAGCGTCCGGAGCGAAGTATCCACCACCTCGATGAACAGGGAGTCCCCCTGGTATTTCTGTTTCCACAGGCCGGGGCAGCGGCTGAATTCCTCGCCCGTGAGCGGTTTTCTGAAAATATCCACACGTTGAATTTTGGCCTCAGCCTGCACCCACCAGGAAAGCCTGATTTCCCTGTTGAAAACGGAATAGCCGTAGGGCAATACATCCCCGAAGCCCGGGCGCTGAGCACCCAACCAGACCGGAAGAAAAACGATGATCAGAATGACACTTCTCATTTTGGTCAAAATATCGTGGTGAAAAAAAACCAACCCCATAATCCCCCATAATCCTCCATAATCCTCCATAATCCCCATAATCCCCATACCCCTCACTCTCATTCACACGCGCTCCCCACCTTCAGGACATTCCCAAGCTGTCCCGTACACCCCGAAAAGCCGAGGCCCACATCCAGGCCGCCGCTGCTGCTGAGAGAGCCGCTGGCGTAGATGGTTTTGTCGAAGCCCAGGCCGCAGACGGAAAAGGCCATGTTCATCCCGCCGCAAAGGTCGAGGTTGAAATTGCCGTCGTAAAGGGCTTGTGCGGCCATGAAGCCTTTCATGCCGCCACAGGAACAACAGCAGCCCACACCCGTGATTTCGATGTCGAGGCTGGCAGCCGTTTCGGCATAGGGCATCAGGCGGATCAGCACCTGCGGGTTGCCGTTGGCTGTGGCAATGTCGAAGGAAAAATCGCACTCGGCGCCGGCTTCCGCATCCACGCTCACCGTAGCGCCCACCCCCATGACGTCCACGCCGAAGCCCTCGTGCAATGAATACAGGTTCTTACGGCCGATCACCAGCACACCTCCCAGGCTTTTGTCCTGGAGGGATTCCGGCAGTTTTTTCAGGTAGGTCCTGCCGATGATGGTTTTTTCCAGACCGCTGAACTGGCCGATGTCGTCGTAGGTGCCAGCCAGGAAAGTGACGTCGAAATCAGCCACGGGAGGCGGCAGGATCACTTTCCCGTCGCCGTAGGTGGCGAAGCCGTGGCCGTCGGCGGCGAACATGCAGTTGACGTTTTCGAGGTTGACCAGGCCGAGGGGCACCAGCGGGGCGTGGAGGTTGCCGTAAAGGCCGCCTTTGTCGAAGTCGTAGAGCAGTGCGAGCTTGCCCATTGGGGTGCTGATGTTGTTCACGCCCACCTTGCCATCGCCGGCATGCACGGCGCCCGTTACCACATAGTGGTTCCTGCGGACCTTGTCCTGCACGCCGGTGAACCCCTCGAAGTCGGCGTCGAAGCCGAGGAAGTTCCACTTGTACTTCGCAAAATCCACCTCCATCCGGCCCTGCACGACGCGCAGCCCCTTCTGCCCGCCAAAGTTGACCAGGGGATTGCCGGTGACTTCGATGGTGGCGCTCGTGTTGGTGCGGGTGAGCTTACCGGTCATGGAAAACTGCCTGGCCGTGGGTGCAGCGTTTTCTTTTACGACGATGATCCCTTCGGCGCTGAACAGGTTGTCGGCAATGGTGGGGTCCGCTGTGCTTTTGAAATCGACGTAGCCCGGCAGGTTGAGGATGTCCACCGTCATCTGTTTGATGTGCTTGACCGTTTTGCCGGCGGATTTGCTGAACTGGAAGGTTAGGCCCATTTCCTGCACGTTCGGCATTTTCAGGTCGAGTTTGCCCTTGAGGTTGAAATAGTCGTTGCCGGCGTAGAGGGCGCCGACGGCGTCGGGCGTGAAGAGGAACATTTTGTGGACGGTGAAGCTCTGGCCGGTTTTGAGGTCTATTTCCTGTTTCGAGTCGTCGGCCAGCAGCAGCACGTTCTGGATGACGAGCGGCTTGTCGAACCCAGGCAGCGGCGGCACCGTGCCGACGGGTTGCTTGCTGGTGTTGCTGAGCAGCAAGGCCCAGTGCTGGTAGTAGGGGTCGTACTGCAGGAAGCTTTCCGTGCCCGGTGTGACGTTCAGGTTGGCCACGCCGCCGAGCTCGAGTGTTTTGATGTTTTTGCCGCTGGCCTGGAGGGCATCGGGTTTGATGAGGATGTTTTGCAGCTGAACGTCGATCCAGCCGGTTTTGAGCAAGCCCCCCTCGATGGCGATGCCGCCCCTGTTGAGGTCGAAATACCACTTTTGCTGGCTGCTGAAACTCCATTTTTCGAGCTTGAAGCTCAGGGCACTGCCGCCCATGTTCACGATGCCGATTTCAGACTGTCCGATGAAAATGTCGCCCAGTTCGATGTTGAGGTCGGCCGGGTTCATGTCCTCGATCTCCGTGTGCAGGTAGGTGTGGAGGTAAAAGCCGTCCTTTTTCGAAAAAGACTGCTGCCGGTTGGCCGTGGCTTTGAACTGGAACACTTTGAACTGCGGGTCTTTTGCGACGAAATGAGACAGGTTGAAGGACAGCCCTGCCAGGTTGAACTCGCGATAAGGGTAGGGCGCCTTGCCCTGGAACACCGGAATGGTCAGCGTATTTCCTCCATCGGCGAGGGCCAGCGTCCCGTCGAACTGGTGGGTAATGTTGAAGGAGTACAACTGCGGCAGCACCATCCCCTCGATGATGCCGTTCTCGCCGCCGGATTTTCTGACCATGAGCGTGGGGGCGAAATTGCCGAAGAGGCCGCTGGTGCTGCGAAGCCTGGCGTCGAACGCGCCGTACAGTTTCAGGTCGAAGGCGAGGACATCGGATGCAAACTGATCCCCGACGGGCTCCCAGCGGTATTTGCCGTTGGAACTGGGGGTGGCCGATTTCCTGATTTTGATTTTGGAAAATGGCAGCCGGGCATTTGCCGCCGCAGGACCGAAATTTTCGTTGGCCGGCAAATCGACCAGCGCCCCCGTCAGGTAAAACTCCGTGCCGACCCGGGTGATTTTTTCGATTTCCACTTTGAAGCCCCAGATATCCGCCAGGATGCCGTCTTCCATGACGCCCAGGTTGAAGTCGGCAATGGTGGGCAGAAATGCTTTCGTGATGGGGTCCTTCAGGGTGCTGATGCTGACGTTTTTCTGGTCCCCGACGTAGGCTGGGCCCTCGGGCGGGCTGGCTTTGACACAGCGCACCAGGTGGGTGCCCATGGGCACGCCTTTCAGCTCGTACTTGCCATCGGGCCCTGACCAGGCCTCTATGAGGTGGGTGCCGAAATTGCCATTGCCACCCAGCTCGATGAAGATCCTTGCGCCCGGCAGGGGTGTTTTGCTCAGCCCAGCCGTGACTGTTCCTGAAATGCTGTAGCCGGCGTCGAGGTGGAAGGTGTAAAACACAGGGGCGTTGCTCACGGCATTTTCCAGGAGGGTGTCGATGGTCACCAGGCCTGCTGCCTCGATGCGGAGCGGGAAGGTCTTGCCCGGGCTGCCGAAGGCAAATGCGGCCTGCCCCTGCGCATTGGTTTTCGCTTCGTGGTTGCCGATGCGCACCAGGGCCCCGGCAACCGGCTCATTGCCCCAGGTATTCACCACGATCACCGGCCGGTGGAGCCTTTCCCTGATGGTTAAGGTTCCCAAAAATTTGGGTGGCTGCCCCCACTTGGCTCCCGTGGTGTTCACCTCGAAGGTGTCGGGCAGGTACTGGCTGCCGAGCGGAAAGACGTACAGCTTCGTGGAGGCCATTTCTTCAGCCTGCATGGTGAAACGGGATTTTGCGACGGGCATCTTGACGAATACGCCTGCCTGCGGCCCCGGGCTGTTCACGTAGCCCGTGATGGTGTCGGTGGTTTCGTACCAGGCCCCGTTGCCGATGCGGATTTTAGCCTTCACGGGTTTGCCCGCTTCGTCCTGCACGTAGCCCCAGACGTAGCCGAGCGGCTCCATTTTGGTGCTGATGATTTTTATTTCCCCCCAAATCGGCACCGGCATCGGTTGCGCGCCCGGATTGGATGCCGATTTCAGCCATTGGAGCAGTTGCTTCATGGAGCCCTGGCCGCTCTGCCCCGGCTGTGGCGAGAGCGTGTAGTTGTAAACCACCTTCTTGTAGCCCTCTTTCGAAATTTCCACGGTGTATTTGGGCCCCACGATGGTGGGCACGCCGCCCGAGTAGGTTTCCTCTGGCGGGAGGGCGTCGAGCCAAATGAAGCCGTTCTCACCCGTTAGCCCCTGGATGACCTGCTTCTGGCCGTTCTGGAGGGTGGCCGTGATGCGCACCCGTGCCCCCTCCAGCGGGAACTGCCCGAGGTTGGAGGTTTCGGTGCGGATGATGCCCGCAAACGCCGGCACCTCGGGATGCAGGATGACCTCTTTTTGGAAGGTTTCGACCTTGTACTCGCTGTTGTATACGATGCCCTCGATGGCCATGGGCCGGGGCGATGGTGTGGCGGGAATTTCGCTGAAATCATCCAGGTATTTGTACTGCCCGATGGTGTCGTGCGAGGTGCGCACCAGCAGGATGTAAGGGTCGGGCACCTGGTAGCTGACGAGCTTGTGGCGCACCATGCGGGTGAAAAAAGTTTGCCCGTCCTTGTCGTTGGCATAGTGGTCGGCCACCACCTTGCATGGGCCGGCGGCGATGGTTTCCTGTTTTTGCAGGTTTTGCCCTTCGTCAACGGGCAGGTGGGGGCTGTTGGCGGCGCTGGCCTGCCGCAGCACGGTGGCCCGGTATTCTTCCAGCGGCTTCTTTTGGCCGGCGGCCTGCTGCCGGGTGTCGTCCGATTTGACGGACAGCTGGAGGTTGTAAGACTGCACGTAGGAGATCAGGGTGCCGAGGTCCACCTCCTGGCCCGGTTGCACGATGATGTCGTTGTCGGGGCTGCAATAGTAGGCGTCGTCCACCACCACCCGAAGCACGGGCATGCCGAAGTCGATGCGGATGCCGTCCATGTAGCAGTCGCAGTCGGCCAGCACTTGTTCGTAGATGGCCCGCAGCAATCGCTCATCCACCGCCGGCAGGCTGTTGCCGCCGGGCTTCGGCAGGTTGAAGGAAGGCGTAAATCCGATGCCGCCTCCGCTTTGAAACATCAAGCCTTTGTCGCTGGGATTGATCAGCGGCCCCGGGTCGAAAGGGTTCTGGTTGTTCGGGACGGTATTGGGGCATAGCAGCTGGCATTGCTGGTATTCAATCTGTGACTGACTCGACACATAGAACAAGTCATCGATGATGTATCCGGTGGAGTCTTCCTGCTTGAAGAAAAACTCGAAATTGCCCTGGGCGTCGGTGACGGCCGTGGCCAGGGTGCTGCCGATGGACATCAGGGGGAGGGCCTCGCCGGTGCCGGGTCGGGTAAACAGCCCCGGATATTTGATGACCGCCCGGGGATTGTCGGGCTGCACCTGCTTTTCGTTCTTTCCATCCCAGTAATAGCTCACGTTCACCACCAGCTGCATCACCAGCCTGACGGGCACGCCGGCCAGGGGCCTGGCACCCGAGGAAGAAGGGCTGAAGTTTTGGCTGAGTTGCTTTTTCTTCTGCTCGTCCTGCGAGCCCTGGACATTTGCCACGCCGTAGCCTCCGAGCAGGTAGTTCGGCTCGTAGCTGTAGGCAGCGCTGTTGCCGGAAGCCCCGGATTTTATCAGCTGGGCGTAACCGATGCCTGAAAGCGGCACCGCCTGTTGAGCCTGGTTGCCGGAGAGCCGTCCAAGGCTTGCCCCAGGAAAGGTGTACAGCAGGCGCCCTTTCACCCGGGTGTTTTTCAGCGGCTCGAAATCGTCGTCGGGAAGTTGGCCAACCCCGGTGGTGGGCCCTGTTTCGCCTTCCGTTCCGACGGAAATGCCCTGAAAAACGAAGGTGCACACCTCGCTGCGGCCATCGTTTTCGAAGACCAGCGACTCGTTCAGGTCGCGTGCCACCACCATCACGGCGTAGGTCTGGCCGTCTTCCAGGGGCGGGTCGGCAGGCAGGTACACGTAGGTGTTGATGGGGATGTTCTCGACGATATAGGGGTTGCCGGCCCGGTAGTTGAAAGCGTTGTGCATGGCGTCGTTGGGGTTCTGCCCGGGCAGCAGCTTCAGGATGTAGAGATCGTAGCGCAGCATGCCACCGGCCACGTTGCCCACGGGCGGCGTCCACGAAAAAACGGGCAGCGGGCTTTGCACCGCCGACTCACACACCGGCTGAACGAGAACCGGCGGCTGCAAATAGGAAATCTGCAAGGGGATGCAGCCGATGGGGGCCGCACCCGACAGCGGGGCGCCGCTCAGATAATCGAGGGCCTGCACGCAGAAGGTGTAATTCCCTTCGGGCAAAATCCCTGTTTGCACCACCGCCCGCTTCAGCGTCGCGGAGGCATTCGTTTCGATGTTGTCGAGGTCGAGAAATCCCTTGCCTTCCGCATTGGCCACGATGGTGCGCACCTCCATCGGCTGCAACACGATGGGACTGGCGGGCTGGAAACTGCTTTTGGTAAAAGCATAGTAGCCGTTGTCCCCCTCCAGCCGGGCGGCCAGTTTGACCTCCTGGGTCTGCTGGGTGAGGTTTTGAAGCAGCACCAGCAGCCTGTCCTCGTATTCGTAAAGGCGGGGGCTGTAAGGGGGCGACAGGATGGGCGTCACCATTACCTGGTTTTGGGCTGCCAGACGGAGGCAGGCAGAAAGGAGAAGGATCAGGCAAAAAACTGGTCTTTTCATGGTGGCGACATATTTTTCGAAATGCCGGCCTGCGGTGCCGAATGGCCCTCCGCAGGTGGTCTCCAATCGTTCAAAAACTGAATCCGTATCCCGCCCTCGCCCTCGTTTCCGTGAATTTTTTCCCGCTCAGCGGGTTGTCGGAATCGTTTTTCAGGAAATGGAAGCTCAGGAAAAGGGCATGGTGTTTCGACAGGCGGTAGCGCGTCTGGGCGAAGGCAGTGAGGGTAAAGCCGTCGGCGCTCTCTGCGAACTGGTTTTTCATCAGGCTGACGTTTGCCGAATTGCTCCATTTGCCTTTCAGAAAAGTCTTGCTCAGCCCTGCCGTGATGCCGTTGGTGCTCAGCTCACCGGCCGAGGTGCGGGTGTGTTGCCGAAGCAGGGTGAGCGTGGCCGAAAGGCCCTGCCTTGGCCAGGTGGCCTGGTAGGTCATGCTGGTCAGCCAGTTTTTCATTTCAGCGTCGTAAACGATGGTGGTGCTCCGGTCCGAAAGGGCATTGTAGTTCAGCATGACGAAAAAGGTGTGGCGCATCCGGTTGCCGGAAAGGACCAGCCGGGGCATGAAGCTCAGGCTCTGGGAGATCTGCTCCAGTTGGGTGGTGTCCGTCAGGCTTTTGGTGAGCGGCGACTGGGTGATGCCGTAGTTGGCGTAGCTGGCCGTGAAGCCGTAGGCTGGGCTCGGATTGACCGACAGGTTGGCGGAGCCGATGAAGCGCCGGGTGGTGTATTTGTGCTGGTCGAGCAGGTTGTTTTTCTGGATGCCGACGCTGCCGCTCAGGAGTACCTTGTTTTTGGCAAGGCTGAAATTGGGCGCCAGCAGGTACTGCTCCACGTCGGTTTGCAGGTAGTAGATGCCGAAGGTGCGAAAGTCCGGATCCACCCGCCGGTAAGTCAGGCGCATGCCGAAACGGGTGTCCTGGAAGGCCAGGCTGGTTTCTGCGGCGCTTAGCAATTGGGTGCCCTCCTTTGGGGCAAGGATGTTTTCCAGGAAATTTTTCAAGGGGTACTCACCCGTGTCGAGGGTGTCGGAAAAGACGTCCCGGGTGTAGGCACTCGCTGCCAGGTCGGTTTTCCAGCTCAGTTTTTTCAGGAAGGTAAACTGCCAGGAAAAGCCGACCACCGCATTCTCTGCGGGCTGCAGGAAAACGGATTGCGGCGCAGCGATGGAGCCGGGGTGGTCTTTTCCCTTCAGGAAAATCAGGTCGAAATAGTTCTGCTCCGTGCCATAGCCGAGTTTGAAGCCATAGCCGGTGCGCCGGTAGGCGGGTTGGGGAAGGGCGTACAGGTAATCGCCCGGTTTGTCGCTCACGGCGGCATCTTCTTCGATGGCTTTGCGGAATCGGCCTGCCATGGCGGCAAAGCGCAGCTTGCCGGGGTGCAGTTCCACCCCCGCACCCAGGAAGCGGTGGTCGGCCAGGGTGAATGGGGAAAACCGCATGAAATTGTAGCCCAGGTGCAGGGTGGCCCATTTGTACGTCGGTGAAATGCCAAACTGGTTGAAGGGCTGCCGGAAATTCCGGTGGTGGTTCGACCAGACGACGTGGAAAGGCATCTGCACCCCGTACAGGTCGAAAAGCACCGAACCCGCCAGGGAGTAGGTGAAGGGGTTGCTGCGGGGGTCGATGCCCGAAACGCCGTACAGCTCCGTCTGCAATTGCAGCCCCGACTGGACGGTCAGCGCAGGCCCCGTTCCGATTTGCCCGAGGTTTTGAGACCATGAAACGAGCGGAACGAAAAGGAACAAGAGCCACGCAGAACGGCTGCGACCGGAAGGCTGCAAGGAGTACGTGATTTTTCTGAGGCCTGTGTTTTTCATCGGCAATGGTTTGTCTGGTCGGTTTTCTGTTTACCCGAAGGGCCCGGACACCTGTCCCGCCGGACCCTCATCGCTGCACGAGCACCCGGAAAATGGCCGTCTCGCGGCCGTACCTGACGATCAGGCAGACCAGCCCTTCAGGCCATCCGGAAATGTCGAGGACGGGAGGAGGAGCCGGCACCGGCAGTGGCCGCCCTGATGCGTCGAAGGCCTCCACGGCAAGCGCTCGCAGCGGCAGTCCGGGAATCTCGAGCGTGAGCAGGGTAGAAGCCGGGTTGGGGCTGAGGCGGACGCTGCGGGCCCAGGCAGGCTGATGGACTGCATTGGAGATGTCCACCACGAAACTGTCCACCACCGTGCAACCGTGCTGGTCGCTTACCTCCAGCACATAGCTGCCCGGCGCCAGCCCCGAAATGTCTTCGGTATCGAATGTGACTCCGCCGGGACCCAGCCAAATGAAGAGGAAGGGCGGCGTGCCTCCGCTCACCGTGACCTGGATGGCTCCGTCTTGTTGGCCCGAGGTGGCATCGATGATGGTGTCGGCGTCGATGACGAGCTGGGGTGGTTGCGTCACCAGGGCCGTGGCCACCTGCGTGCAGCCGCCGGCGTCGCTCACGGTCACCTGGTATTCGCCGGCCGGCAGCCCGCTGAGGTGGTCGCTCGTCGCGCCGGTGGACCACAGGTAGCTGTATGGCGCTGTGCCGCCCTGCACTTCCACCCAGGCCTCGCCATCCGCACCGCCGAAACAACCCACTCCGGTGGCAAAGGCGGCGGGAAACAAGAAGCATCCGGCAGCCTGGCTCTGGTGGAAGCCCTGTGTCAGAATCAGGTTGCCGTCGGAAACCGTGGCGATGGCCAGCTCACCCAGCGTGGCAGCGAGCTGCACGTTGCCGACCTGCACCTGCTGGCCGCCCGATGCCAGGACTTCGTTCCGCTGAGCCGTTGCGGGCGCTTGAAGCAAGGCCGGCAAGACTGCCGTCAACCAGGCCGTTTTTTGAAAAAAGGCGGAAAAACGGGTTTTCATGTCAGCTTGGATTTTGAAGGTCATTGCTTGACGCGGGCGGCCTCGGCTTTCAGCTGAAGGTCGCGGATCATCGCTGCCTGTTGCTCCAGTTGGGCCTGTTGCTGGTCCAGCCTTTGCCGAAGGGTCTCGTTTTGCTGCTGGAGTTCCTGCACGCTTTTGACCAGGATGGGAATCAAGGCATCGGTGTTGAGCACCCTGAAGTCGTCGATGGTTTCCTCACCTACCTTTTCGCTGACGATGCTGACCATTTCGGGGATGACCGCTTCCACTTCCTGGGCAATGAAACCGTAGTTGAATTCCCTGAGTGCGGGGTGGTCTTTTCGATAGGTTTCCGTCCAGTTGAAGGTGACGGGGTTGAAGCGGCTGATGAGGCTGAGGGCATTCGTCAGGGGCTGGACGTTGGTCTTCACCCGGCGGTCGGAGGAGGTGGCCCAGGTGGACTGGGTGGAGCGGGCCACGCCGTTGACGTGCAGCAGGTGGGTGGGCGCCGTGGTGCCGATGCCCACGGGCTTGGCGAAGTAGTTGTGGTTGGCCCCGAAGCCCCAGCTGAAGTAGTTTCCATCGAACCAGAGGGCCTCGGTGCCGGCGCTGGTGAGCAGGATGCCGCTGGATGCCAGATCGACCCGCTGGGCGCAGCGGAGAGAGACGCCGGTGGCGGGCGTCATGCCCAGCCCCATTGCGGAGGCCTGCACCGGGAAGGTGGCCTCCCACCTGTCGGGGTCGATCTTGAACAGCCAGTCTCCGTCGTTTTGCAAGGCATTGACCCATTTGGTGCCGTCGTAAACCAGCGCGTGGCCGAACATCGGGTTGGTGATGGTGACGTCCTTGCCTTGCAGTTTGCTGGCATTCCACAGGGCCACGTCGTTCTGGGCAGCCAGGGTGACGTTGCCGCTGGTGCCCCCGCCGCTCAGCCCCGTTCCGGCCGTCACGCCCGTGATGGTGCCACCGGGGATGGTGACGCTGTTTCCATTTGATATGCTGAGGGAGTTGCCGCTGAGGCTGAGGGTCTGGATTTCGTTGGTGCTGCTGAGGTCGCCGGTGTTGCTGATGGTATTGCCGGAGATGGCGATGCCGGTGCCAGCGGTGTACGTGGTTCCGGTTGGCAGGGTGACGCTGTTGCCGTTGGAGATGCTGAGGGAGTTGCCGCTGATGCTGAGGGTCTGGAATTCGTTGGTGTTGCTGAGGTCGCCGGTGTTGCTGATGGTGTTGCCGGAGATGGCGATGCCGGTGCCTGCGGTGTAGGTGGTACCGGTTGGCAGGGTGACGCTGTTGCCGTTGGAGATGCTGAGGGAGTTGCCGCTGATGCTGAGGGTCTGGAATTCGTTGGTGTTGCTGAGGTCACCGGTGTTGCTGATGGTGTTGCCGGAGATGGCGATGCCGGTGCCTGCGGTGTAGGTGGTACCGGTTGGCAGGGTGACGCTGTTGCCATTTGATATGCTGAGGGAGTTGCCGCTGATGTTGAGGGTTTGGTTGTCAGAGTCGGTGGCGGGGCTCCATTCCGAGCCGTTCCAATGCAATACCTGGCCGGTCAGGGCGCTCTCGTCGGCCACGTTTCGGAGGTCTTCCAGTTTCATGTCCGTGGCCACTTTGGAATAGGGCACGGACTGGAATTGCACGGTGCCGAAGGATTGGAAGCCGTTGCCCGTATCGACTTCGACCAGCATGGAGTGCCCGAGCGTTCCCCACTCGATTGCTTCGAATGCAGAGCCGCTGCCGATGGAGGTATTGATCAGCCCGAAAGCGTTGGTGACGAGCCCGGTTTGGGTTTCGGAATACAGGACTCCTCCCGGCCCTGAAATGGTGAAACGCAGGCTGACGGTCTGATTGGCGAGCGGTGAGCCGGAGGCGTCGCGCAGCACCGCCTGGTAGTTGAATCCCTGCGCCATCAACATCGTGGCGCCGCACAGGGCGGCAAATACGAAGCTGAGAAGTGACTTTTTCATGTGGATGATTTTTTGCGCAAGTAGGCCCGAAAAACAGGGCGGGTCAATTACATCTTTGTGTAATTGACCCGCTGTACCCGGTTTTGCTCAGCCGCAATCCTGATTTGCCACGACAACTTCCCTCTCAAAGTCTCCCCCTCTCAAAGTCTCCCCCTCTCAAAGTCTCCCCCTCTCAAAGTCTCCCCCTCTCAAAGTCTCCATCCGCCACCCGGCCTTGCTCAGACGATTTTGTAGCGCAGGGCTTTGGCCACGGCTTCGGTGCCGCAGTTGACGTGGAGCTTGTGGTAGATGTTCTGGAGGTGTTTTCTGACAGTGTCGAGGCTGATGTGGCACTCGGCGGCGATTTGCTTGTAGGAAAGGCCTTGCACCAGGTAATTCAGGATTTCCAGTTCCCTGGCTGAGAGGTGGAAGTTCTCTTCGGCGGTTTTTTTGGCGTGAAAATGCCCGATCACTTTGCGGGCAATGCTGGGGGTCATCGGCGCCCCGCCGGCAAAGACATTCCGGATGGCATCGAGCAATTGCTGGGGGCCTGATTTTTTCAACACATACCCATCCGCTCCGGCGCAGAGGGATTCGAAAATGCGCTCGTCATCTTCGAAAACGGTGTACATGATGATCTGGGTCTCCGGCCGTGTTTCCTTGCAAATCCTCACCCCTTCCGTACCTGAGATGCCCGGCATGTCGATGTCCATGATGACCACGTCGGGCTGGGTGTATTTCACTTCTTCGGCAATGTGGAGGCAGTTGGGATAGTTGCCGCAGAGCAGCATGTCGGGGGCGGCGCCGATGAGCAGGCCGAGGCTTTGCCGGAGGCGCTCATTGTCTTCGTAAATGGCGATCTTGATGGGCATGTGGTTTGGACTAAAAGGTGTTTCCAGGTCGCAGGCTCAAAAGTGACCGTTCGTCCTCGCCTGCGCAATTACATCTTTGTGTAGTAGCATTCAATGGGCCGGGAAGGCAAGCCTGATTTCGGTGCCGGCGGATTTCCGGCTCTCGATGACCAGCTTGCCCTTCAGTTTTTCCGCCCGTTCATACATGGTTCGTAGACCGTTGCTGTTGTAGTTCCCGCCGGGGTCGAATCCCCGGCCGTCGTCGCGGATGCACAACTGGATCGTCTTGCCGTTTTGCGACAGGCTGATCCAGGCGTTGCGGCAATCGGCGTGTTTTGCCAGGTTGTTGACGGCCTCTTTGAAGATCAGGAAAAACTCCCGCCTTTTCCCGATGGGCAGGTTCAGCGAATACACCGCTTCGGGGATGCTCCAGTGGACGGCGATGCCCTTTGCTTCGAGCAATTCGTTGGCGTAGCGCTGCATGCGCCAGCGGATTTTTTCCATGCTGTCGTTGCCCGGGTGAATGCTCCAGATGATTTCTTCGAGGCTGTGGTTGATGTTTTTCACCTCCTCGTTGATGCTTTTCAGGATCTCGCTTTTCTGGCTGTCGGGCAGGTCGGGGTTGCCGGCAAAGCTCGACAGGATCTGGATGCTGCTGAGCGATGCACCGATGTCGTCGTGGAGGTCGGCAGATATTTCGTTCCTGAGGCTTTGTTCCTTGATCATGGCCCGGAGGCTGAGCCGGTAGTAGGTCGCAATGGCTGCCGCCACGAGGAGGGTGATGAGCAGGTAAAACCAGATGGATTTCCAGAAAGGCGGTCTGATGTCGATCAGGATCGGTCGGCTTTCGATGCAAATGCCGCCGTTCATGCAGGCCTTCAGATGGATGCTGTAGCTGCCGGGGCCGAGGCCGGCCAGCCTGAGCTCGTTGTGGTTGCCGAGCTCGATCCATTTCTCGTTTTCATCGCCCATTTTGTAGAAATAGCTGTTGAGCGCCCCATCCACGAAATTCACGGCGCTGAATTCGATGTCGATATTGTTCTGGAAATACCTGAGCCGGAGATGGTTGGAGGGGGCCTTCTCGACGGGCAGGTCGTTGACGGACACCCGCGTGATGCTGAGCCGGAAAGGCCGGTTGCCGGTGCTCAGGCTGTCGGTGAGCAGGAGGCAGAAGCCCCTGTTGCAACCGATGAACAAGATGCGGCCGCTTTCGTCCCAGGGCTCGATGTGGCTGATTTCATTGCCCGGCAGGCCGTGGCTTTTGTTGAAAACGGAAAACTTATTCGTTGCGGGATCGAAGCGATTCAGCCCGGCGGGGGTGCCGATCCATGCGATACCTTTTGCATCGATGAAGATGCACTCGATGTAGTCATCGCTCAGGCCGTCGGCGGAGGTCCATTTCCGGAAGCGCCGGCTTGGGGGGTCGTACATTCTCAAGCCGGCGCCACGGGTGCCGAACCAGATGTTTCCGGCATGGTCGGCTGCGATGGCGTCGATCTGGTCGTTGTCGAAGCCTTTGGCAATGTCGGGATACACCACGCTGAACGAATCCAAGCTCCGGTGCCAGCGCACCAGTCCGCCGCCGGTTTGGCAGCCCATCCAGAGGTCGCCGTCGGGTGCTTCGCAAATGGCCTTCGGATAACGGAAGGGCAGGCCGGGCGGCTCGGCGGTGGCGGGGTAGTGCCTGAACCGGCGCGTGGCCAGGTTGAACACGGTGGCCCCGTGGCCGCCGCCCAGGCCCATCCACAGCTCCCCCCGGCTGAGGAACTGGGTGGTGATCCCTGTTTCGTGCATGGCCGGCACACTGCCGGGGGCGCCGACCCTGCCGAAGCTGTCTGACCGGGGAGCGTACCAGCACAGGCCGCTGGAAGTGCCCACCCAAAGCGTATCTGCCGCATGGGGCCACAGGTTCCACAAATAATTGGCGAAAATCCCGAACGAGTCGGGCAAGGGAATGCGCCGGATCTCGTTGGCGGCGGAATCCCACCGGAGCAAGCCCCTGCCATACGTGGCGATGAAATACTGCCCGCCCATTTTGCACACATCCATCACCGGGGCATTGAAGCCCATGGCAGTCAGCGAGGAATCGATGGCGGGGAACCGCCGGAAGGCCTTTTGCACTTGCTTGACCACCCACAACCCCCGGTGTGTGGCCACAAAGGTGGTGCCGTCGGAGGCGGTCAGTAGCTGGTTGAACTTGAGGCTGGAAGCCGGGTCGTCGATGGGTTCCGGGAGGTTGCTTCCCGCGGGTATTTTGTAAAAGTTCGATCCTATTTCGAAAATGGCCTCATCGCCGTATTTCACCAGATTGGTCAATTTGCCGGCAGCGCTTTTAGGGGGCAGGTGCACCTCCGTTTTTTCACCATTGCGGAGGTCGATCCAGTGGGCGGAAGCTTTTCCTCCGTATTCGATTTGCAAGGCCGATGTGTCGCTCATTTGGAGGATGTAGGTCTGGCTGAACGGGGAGGAAAGCTCCCAGGTGCAGGTTTTGATGTTTTCGAAGGCGGCATCGATCTGGTAAAAACCCTCGGAGTAGTTTTTCTTTCTGGGTTTTTCGACGAGTACCCCGCCATCCGGCAAGGTGATCAGCAGGCCGAAATAGCTGGTGCCGCCCCTGAAGTCTTCAGGGCGAAAATGGAGGGTCCGCCTGTCGCCCAACTGGAAGTCCAGGCTGTGCACCGCCGTATTGGTGAGCACGACGATGCGCCGATGGGGCGTGAGGGCGATGTTGAGGATGTTGTTGGCGGGCAGGTGGTACTCCTGCTTGGCCTCGAACAGGAGGGTCTGGAAGCGCATCTGCCTGGGGTACACCACCATCAGGCCGGCGTTGGTGGCTGCGAGGATGCGCTCCTCGTCGAGCCGCAGCAGTTTGCCGAACACCGCACCTTCCACGCCGTCCCTGGCGCCGGGATGGGTGAAATGGCAGCCGTCGTAGCGGCAAAGGCCGTGGTCGGTGCCAATCCACAAAAAACCGTCGGCATCTTGGGCCAGGCACAGCACATTGTTATCGGGCAAACCGTTTTCCTTCGTCAACAGGATGGCCCTGCTCAGGTCGATCTGCGCCGACACTACACTCCCGCCCAGCAGAAGCTGAACCAAAAAGAGGGTGGCCGTGAAAAATGGACTTGCCCGCATGCAGTCGTCTTTGTGCGATTGGCTGTTTGCCAAATTTACGATTTCCGGATCTTGCTCGACTGGACAGTTGAGCACTGCTTCGGCACGTGGGTCTCGGGCTTGCCTGAGCAGGCATTGCCTGCCGCTGGGTGCGCCCAGAAATTCCCCCTTTTGACCCTCTCCCACGTGAGGAGGTAGGCGAGGAAGGTGCTTATAGCTCCAGTGATTCAGGCTGAATACATTTCAGGGCGGCCTGACTCTTTTCGGTTTCTACCTGTCTGACGACAGACAGGCCTGTCTAACGACAGACAGGAAATCCTGAGCACACTGCAGCAAGTCACTCAATTGCGAAAAAAATAAGGAACCTCACTTCTGACAGCACTCCAAGTGCCCACTTCTGACAGCACGCCAAGTGCCCAAGTAAAGGCGGCAACAAAAAAGGCGGCCGGAAAGCCGCCTTTTTTGCCTCAACCAGGCACCTGCTGGCTGCCCATGAAGGGTTGGCGGTACACCCGCTTGCCGGTGGCACGGTAGAGGGCGTTGGCCAGGGCGCCGATGACGGGCGGGAAGGGGGGCTCACCGAGGCCAGTAGGATCGATGCCGTTTTCCACGAAATACACTTCGATGGATTTCGGTGCCTCGCTGTGGCGTATGAGGCGGTAGCGATCGAAATTGTTCTGTTCGGGTGCACCATCGCGGAAGGTGAGTTGGCTGTACAAGGCGTGGCCGATGCCGTCCACCGTGCCGCCTTCCATCATGTTCGTAGCGGCGATGGGATTGACGACGATGCCGCAGTCAGCTGCGCAATACACTTTCTGGATGACGGGTTTGCCGCCGTCCATGACCAGCTCGAGGACCTGGGCCACATAGGAGTTGTGGCAGAAGTAGGCGGCCACGCCCCGAGCCACGCCGGGTTTTTCCTGGTTCCAGCCCGATTTTTCGCGTACGAGTTCGAGCACGCCGGCATAGCGTACAGGGTCGTAGTCGTTGTTTTCCCCGACGGGGTTGTTTTTGGCTCGTTCCAACAGCTCCAGCCTGAAATCGATGGGGTCTTTGCCCATGGCCACGGCCAGTTCATCGAGGAACGCCTGCTCGGCACCGGCGATGAAGTTGGAGCGCGGGGCCCGGAAAGCGCCCGTGGAGATATTGGATTCAACCGACCAGGCTTCGGCCAGGTAGTTGTCGATGGCGCCGGCCGGGAAGCGGTTGGCAAAGAGCGGGCTTTCGGGGATGCCGCCGGCACGCACGTGAAAGGCCAGCAAGTTATTGTTTTCGTCGAGGGCGGCTCGGTAGGTGGCCATGTAGGTAGGCCGGTAGTTGCCGAAAGTCATGTCGTCTTCGCGGGTGTAGATGAGCTTGACGGGGGCTTTGACTTGCTTGGAGATGAGGGCCGCTTCGACGAGGAAATGGCCGTAGAGTCGGCGGCCGAATCCACCGCCCTGGCGCGTCATCTGGATATCGACTTTTTCCAGGGGCAATCCGAGGCGGGCAGCCACGCTTTTTTCCATTTGCTCCGGCGTCTGGACGGGGCCTACGAGTTCGGCCTTGTCGTCGGTGACGTGGGCGAAGAAGTTCATCGGCTCCATGGTGTTATGGGCCAGGAAAGGAGCGGTGTAGGTGCGTTCGATGATTTTGGCTGCCCGTTTGAAGGCGGCCTCTGGGTTTCCATCTCGGCGCACCACCTTGGCGAGCTTGTCGGCCAGGGTGGCCATTTTGCGCTCGTGGTCTTGGGTGCTTTCCAGTTCGCCGGTGGGTTCCCATTCGATGCGGAGGGCCTTCTTGGCCTGCATGACTTCCCAGGTCGTTTTGCCCACCACGGCCACCAGCTCGTTGAAGGCGCTGGTGTCGCTCCATTGGCGCTCGTAGTCGTCGAGGTAGGTTTTGATGGTAAACACGTCGACGATGCCGGGCATGGAGCGGGCTGCACTGTCGTCCACGCTTTTGATTTTCATGCCGAAGGCGGGCGGATGGACGATCATGGCGATGAGCATGCCCTCGCGCTTGTAGTCGAGGCCGAAGAGAGGCTGACCGGTGACGATTTTCTTGCCATCGACGTTGAGGCGGGAGGTGCCGATGATTTTGAAATCCTTCGGGTCTTTGAGTTGCACTTCTTCGGGCACGGGTTGGTTGGCGGCTGCGGAGGCAAATTCGCCGTAGCCAGCGCGCTTGCCACTTTTTTCGTGGATCAAAACGCCGGCATCGGTGGTCACTTCTTCCAGGGGTACGCCCCAGGCTTGGGCGGCGGCTTGGCGCAGCATGTGGCGGGCGGTGGCGCCGGCGGTGCGCAGGGCTTTCCAACCTTGGCGGATGCTCTGGCTGCCGCCGGCCAGTTGGCGGGTAAAAATTTCGGTGTTCAGCGGTGCCTGTTCTACGATGACCTGTTTCCAGTCCACGTCCAGCTCTTCGGCCACGATCATGGGCATGGAGGTCTTGACGTTTTGGCCGATTTCCGGGTTTGGCGACATGATGGTCACCACGCCGTTGTTGCCGATCTTGATGAAGCCGTTGATTTCGAACCACTCATCCGGCATCGACAGCTCGCCGGTGGTGGTATCGGTGGCGCAGCCGGCCAGCCAGCTGAAGCCCAACATCATGCCGCCGCCGGCCAAAAGGGTTGTTTTGATGAATGTGCGCCTGCCATATCGGGTTTTTACGATTGTCATTTCTGCTTGAATTTGAAAGGTGAATACTGTCCCCCTTTTCCAGGGGGGCGATACTCGAATGTCAGCCCATGCGGGCCGCTGCTTTGATGGCCTGCTTGATGCGCAGGTAGGTGCCACAACGGCAGATGTTGCCGTTCATGGCCGCCTCGATTTCCTCATCCGTCGGATTGGGGTTTGCCTTCAGCAGGGCCGCCGCGTTCATGATTTGGCCGGCTTGGCAGTAGCCACACTGGGCCACGTCGTACTCGAGCCAGGCCTTCTGAAGGGGATGGTCGCCGTTTTTCGACAGTCCTTCGATGGTGGTGATCTGCTGGTTGCCGACCTGCGAAACGGGCAGCGAACAGGAGCGCACTGCCACATCGCCCAGCAGGATGGTACAGGCACCGCACTGCGCAATACCGCAGCCGTATTTGGTGCCAACGAGGTCGAGGTGATCGCGCAATACCCACAACACAGGGGTGGAGGGATCGACGTCGACCTTTCGTTGCTTACCGTTGACGTGTAGGGTGAAAACAGCCATGGCGATTCAGTTTGATGATATGATCTGGTAAAAATGGTTGTCGGTAAAAAGTGCCGGGTTCGTGGCCCCTTGTGGGGCTTCCCCTGCTCGACCGACAGGGGAAAACGCTTGGCTTCGTTGGGTCTCTCTGCAGGTGCAGTGTCCGGCCTGGGTTCGTTCGCTTTCAAACAAGTCGGTCGCTGCGTGAAGGGAGCTGTACCAACCCCACAAACCTGGTTTGTCCGACTGTTCTCAGGGCGTTGGTTATTGCACTGGCTTTTGGCTTTTTGGCAGGGGAGGGTTCTGGCCGGTATCGGTGTGAAAAGCAGGCCTAAACATAAGGTTTTCTTCGGAAAACTGCTTTGCTACTCATAGCCCCGTCATCTTTTCCAGGTCCTCTGGATAGCGCTCGCCGACGATGGGGATCTTTTCCGACAGGGCGGTCAGTTCTGCCACCTCTTCCGGGCTCAACTCGAGCTCACTTGCGGCGATGTTTTCTTCGAGGCGGTGCAGTTTGGTGGTGCCGGGTATGGGCACGATCCAGGGCTTTTGGGCCAACACCCATGCCAGTGCGATTTGGGCCAGGGTGGCGCAGTGGCGTTTGGCGATGTGCTCCATGGCATCGAGCAGGGCCCTATTGGCTATGCGGGCTTCTCTGCTGAAGCGGGGGATTCGACTCCTGGTGTCGCTGTGGGCAAACTGGCGATTTTCATCGATGGTGCCTGTGAGGTAGCCCTTGCCGAGGGGGCTGTAGGCCACCAATCCGATGCCGAGTTCCTCGAGGGTGGGCAGGATTTCCCGCTCGTGTCGTCGAAACCAGAGAGAGAACTCGCTCTGCAGGGCGGAGAGTGGCAGCACGGCATGGGCCCGGCGGATGGTTTGGGCGCCAGCTTCCGACAAACCGAAGTGTTTGACCTTGCCCTCGGCAATGAGCTCGGCCACCGTGCCGGCCACGTCTTCGATGGGCACCTTGGGGTCTACGCGGTGTTGATACAACAGGTCGATGCAATCCACTTGCAGGCGGCGCAACGAGCCTTCCACCGCCTGGCGGATGGACTGGGGGCGGCTGTCCACCCCGGCTATTTTGTCATCCACGATGTGGAAGCCGAATTTGGTGGCGATGACGACTTCGCTTCGGAAGGGTTCCAGGGCTTGGCCGAGTATCTCTTCGTTGCTGTAGGGGCCATAGACTTCGGCTGTATCGAAAAAGGTGACACCCAATTCCACGGCCCGACGTATCAGGTTGACGGATTCTTTCCGGGGTGGGAAAGGTGGATAACCAAAGCTGAGGCCCATGCAACCCAACCCTATTTCCGACACGGCGAGGTTTTGTCCGAGGGTGCGCTTCTTCATGGTTTGAAATTGGAATTGCGTAAAACCGGGGAACATCCCTTGCGGAATTCCAAGGGGGTTAGGCCGGTGATTTTTTTGAAAAAATTACTGAAATGGGCAGCTTCCTTGAAGCCCAGTGCCCAGGCGATTTCCTTGATGGTCCAGGGGCTGTGGATGAGCAAAATTCTTGCTTCTTGGGCGATGCGTTCGGCGATGATTTGGGAGGTGGTTTTACCGGTGGTTTGCTTCAACACCCGGTTGAGGTTGTTCACGTGGATGTGCAATTGCCGGGCAAAATCAGAAGGAGTACGCAGCAGGATGCGCGGGTGGCTTTCATCGATGGGGAAATGGCGCTCGAGTAAATCCAGAAACAGCCCGGTGATGTGCTGGGGAGCATTGCGACCCAAGGGGCTGTTGTACGACACTGGCTCGAGCTGCATGGCAAAGTGTATGAGGTCGAAAACGAGGTTGCGCAACAAGTCGTATTTGTAGGGATAGTTGGATTCGATTGCCTTGAACATGCGCTCGTAAATGGCCTCCACTTCCCTGCACTGTTCGTCGTCCAATTCCAATACGTGCTGGGAGGCTGGCTGGAACAGGGGATATTTTTCGATGTCGCCAAATTGGTGAAAAAAATACCTATCGAAAATGCAATATGCTCCGCCGGTCATTTTGTGCAAGTCCTCCCATTTGTACGGGATCATCGGATTGGAAAAAGTGAGGGCCTGCTTTTTTACCTCTTTTTTTTTATTGGCAAAATATACCGTGCCGCCGCCCTTGATGAGCATTATTTTGTAAAAATCACGGCGGCGATAGGAGGCGCGAGGACGCTGCCCCTGGGGGATGGGTGCGAGCCTGAACAATTTGAATTGACCCGTGGCGTCGCTCAGATGCTCCGAAGCCCCACAATAATTCCTGCGATGAAATTCATGTATGGATTCTACATGTGCCATGGTGTGCAGTGTTGTGAAACATCCAAGTGCGTGCAAATGGATATTTCCGCCAAACTACATTGTTTTTATCAAAGGATTTTTCTGGTCTTCATCTAAAGATGAGTAGCTGTTCAATGCATGTGATAGGTTTTGGGAACATCGAATAAGTAAATAGGGTGGTAGGGCCAAGCCGACAAAGGTAGCTCGCTGGTCGTTTTTGGCTTTCGTGAAAAGCGTGGTGAGAAAGGGAGAGGAATGAGTGCCTGCGATGTCGGTCCAGATGGAGAAAAAGGCCTGATTCTTTAGTACATGCACTAATATAGCGCCGGCGAATGAGGAGGATATGAGGATATGAGGATATGAGGATATGAGGATATGAGGATATCCTGTCTGCCGCCAGGCAGGGAGGATATGAGGATATGAGGATGTGAGGATTTGAGGATGTGAGGATTTGAGGATTTGAGGATTTGAGGATTTCCTGCCTGCCTGTCGTCAGACAGGTCTGCCGACAGGCAGGGAGGATATGAGGAACCCCTACCTGCCCTGTCTGCCGACCCGTCTGGCCGACGGACAGCCTGCCTGTCGTCAGACAGGGCAGGCAGGCAGAGAGAAACCCAAGAGAATCTGGTTGCCCTGAAATGTATTCAGCCTGAATCACCGGATCTATAAAAGCGAAGAGCCACTCCTCGTAGCGGGTGGCTCCTTTTAAAATCTGAGCTATGAAGAAAACAGTGAAGTTTCCATCACTGATGTTGCAGCTTTTCATTGTTCAATTTCATGGTATAATCTTCAATCACCTGGTCCATAAATTCATAAAGCTCCGAGGCCTTGGTATTGATTTGAGAAAGCTGGTTTTCGAGTTCACTGTCCGGATGGTTGAACAATTCAACCTGGATGTACCCCACTTTCTCAATCAAACTCTCCTGGCTGTTCTTGATGTTTTCAAGTTTTGCCAGAATATCCTCCATGATTTCCACTTTGGATTTTTCCATGATAATAGATTTTTGGTTCATGGTTGACAAAATGCTTGAGCCTGGGGGAAATGCTGCCCAATGGATTTTGTTGGAGAGAAATGGTCACAGAGGTGAGCGAGAAAAAATTCTTTTTGTGACAGCGAGGAGGTGCTATGGTCTGAAGCGAAAAGCTTCCCTACATGAGCAGACTCATTGTTTTGGCATTGGCAATGCTGGCAATTACCACCCAGGTTCATTCACAATTTCATGAGACCATCCGCACAGGTAGGCCAGGGCAAGGGATTGGGCCCTACGTGATAGGCAAAGGGATATACCAGGTGCAGAGCGGCTTGGAATACTACAGGACACGATACGAGGCTCCTTTGCCTGAGCTTCGGCAGCTGGTGCACAACAGCATCTTTCGTTTTGGACACACGGAGCAGTTCGAATGGAATGCCCTGGTGAACTGGCAGATCGACAGTCCGCAGGGAGAATCGTCTGAAGTGGCTGTGAGTGGTCTGGAGGTAGGTTTCCGGGTAAATGTTTTACAAAGGCAAGGTGCCATACCAGCCCTTGGCCTGCAGTACAGGTTGTTGCTGCCATTTGAAAGCGAACCTTACAGAAGGGCGCATCTCGGCTCGCGAATGGTGGTTTCTACAATGAACAAACTTTGGAACAAAGTCAATCTGGTGGGCAATTTGTCGCTGACGTGGTCGGGCAACTCTGAATCTCCCCATACAGGCTACACCTTGAGTGCTTCAGGTGATTTGACGAACCGATGGGGCACCTTTGCTGAAGTCTATGGCAGCCTCAGCGATTTTTCTGCCTACCTCGATGGAGGCTTCTCTTACTTGCTCAATCCCGATCTTCAGTTGGATATCTTTGGCGGCATCCAAAATGGGGAAGGTAAGCGATTGGCATTTGTGAGTGCCGGTGTTTCGTGGCGGTGGGTCAAGAAAAATAGATCCAGCGGAATTTAAGCACTGCAGGTCGCCGTCCAAGCCGTCGAAGCCCGGAGAACCCTCCAACAGACAGCGGCGGAGGCGAACCATTTCGCCTCCGCCGCTCGAGTGTGACGACCCGTCAAGGGCGTCAGAATTCCAGGTCGCCTCCGCCATCGAATTCGCCGTTTTCACCCCGGCCATTGCGCTGGCGCTGTTTGTTCTGGTTGATGCGGTAATTGAAGGTAAGGGTCACTACCCGGGAGCGCCACTGAAAGTCGCCTTCGGTGTAGAAGTTGTCGCCTTCGTTGATGTAGCGACGCTTGCGGGTGTTGAACAAGTCGCGGGCACTCAGGGTGAGGGTGCCTTTGTTTTTGAGGATGTCCATGCTCATGCCAAGGTCAGCGTGGTACATGGCTTTGTCCTTACCCTGGGTGGTCGTTCTGGGCGCACGGTAGTTGAAAGAAGTTTGCACGTCGAGTTTTTTCCACAGCGTCACGCGGGAAGAGAAGCGCATGAACCACGAGTAGGTGTCGGCATCGAAATTCTGGTCTTCGAGCTGTCCGTCGGTGATGGAGCGGAAAAAGTTGAAGTTTCCGTTGAGTCTCCAGGTTTTGAGCGGATCGTACGACCAAGTGAATTCGACTCCGTAGTCGTCGCGTGTGGAGAGGTTTTCGGGCCTGGTGTAGCTGTTACCTTCGGAGTCGAACCGGCGGATGCGTTCAATGACGTCGGTGGTGTGTCGGTAATAGATGGAGCTCGTCAAAGAGGCATTCGTCCAGTACTTGATATGGCCAATTTCGTACGAGTTGGTGTATTCGGGATCGAGGTTTGGGTTGCCGCTCCATTGGTTTCTGGAGTCGCTAAAGGTGAAGAAGGGGTTGAGGTCCCAGAATCGCGGCCGACGGATGCGGCGGCTATAGCTTACCTGGACGGCGTTGTCGTTGGGGAGCTCGTAGGTGATGTGCGCGCTGGGGAAGAAGTCAGTATAGGAGCGGTCGTTCACTTCGTTCGTCTGGAGCAGTTCGGTTTTGACGATGGAATGCTCCATGCGCAAGCCGGCTTGATAGCTCCACTTTCCGGATTTGTTGCCCAAGATGGCATAGGCGGCGAGGATGTCCTCGTCGTAGAGGAAATTGTTGCTCAGGTTGGCGAGGTTTTCCCAGCCGAGGTCGCCGTATTCTTCCACGAGGTAATCGTTGCGGATTTCGCGCAAGGAGGAGAAGAGACCCGATTCGAATTTGCCCTCTTGGCCAAGCGGATGCACATAGTCGGCCGTAAAGCGCCACTCGCTTTGCCCTTCGGTGTTTTTTGAACGCTGCACCAAGTCAGCCACCCCGGCCGCCGAGCCGTCGGCGAGGAAGTATTTTTCCAAGAAATTGGAAGATTCCGTTTCCTTGCTTTCCTCGTAGCGCAGATCTACGTTGAGTTCACGACCTTCCTGGGCAAAAGACTTGCGATAGTTGAGGTTGTACTCCAGGTTGTGATCGTCTTCGTGTTCGTCGTCGGTGCGGATGGTGCTACCGGTGGGATTGTCGAGGTTGAAAAGGAAGTCGCGATAGGTCAGCCTGGCAAAATTGTCTTCGTCGCTTCTTCTGAGAGAAAAAGCAGAAGTGAGCGTGCTTTTGGGGCTGAAGAAATACTCGGCGCCCAAGCGGAGGTTGTGTGATAAGCCGCCCCGGTCGTTGTTGCGGGTCAGCTTGGTAAGGTAGGTAGTGTCGTTGCTGAAGAATTCCGTGTATTGATGGCCCCCGCCTTCGTTGCGACGGTTGTTCAGGCCGTAGTTGAGGAAGAAGTTGAACCGGTCTTTGCGCAAGTTCAGATTGGCTGCACCGCCATAGACTTCTGGCAGGCCGCCCGTGAGGTCGAAGGAGCCGTTGAACCCCTGTCGATTTTGCTTTTTGAGGACGATGTTGATGATGCCCGCCATCCCCTCGGCCTCATAGCGTGCCGAAGGGTTGGTGATCACCTCCACCCGGTCGATCATGCTTGCCGGAATGGCTCGAAGGCCGTTGGTGTTGCTGATGCCGATGAGTCCCGAGGGCTTTCCGTCGATCAAGATACGCACGTTGCCACTGCCGCGCAGGCTCACATTCCCCTCGATGTCAACCGTCACAGAGGGCACGTTGTCGAGGATGTCCTGGGCGGTGCCCCCTGCATTGGCCAGGTCTTTACCCACGTTGAAAACCTTCTTGTCGAGGGCCAGTTGCATCTGGCTCTTTTCAGCCACCACCTCCACTTCTGCCAGCGTGGTGGCGTCGGGTTCGAGTGCGATAAGGCCGAGGTTGGCTACTGGGTTGTCGCGATCGAGGAGAATGTTTTCGAACAGGCGTGGCTTGTAGGCGAGGAATTCGATCATCACCCAGAAATGCCCATAACCGGTTTCGAGGGCAAATTGGCCTTTTTCATCGGTGATGCCCCCATTGACCAGGCTGCTGTCTTTGTAGCTGAAAATGGAGATGGTCGCAAATTCGAGAGGCGTTTTGGTGGTGGCGTCCACGACTTGACCCTTGATGATTCCTTTGACCACATCGGGACTGCCCCCCGCACCTGGAGCAGGTGGAGCCTGTGACAGTACCATGGATGGAAGGACGAGCGAAAAAAGCAGGATCAAACAGAGAATGGGTGACTTCATAATGAGAACGGGTTGAAAGTATTTCATCTGGCCATTGAATGCATGGCCTCCATCAGTAGATGATCGGCCGTGGACTTCAAGCGCCGTGGTGTTTCTGAATGCGGTGCAAAAAAACCACCAACAGGGGGAGGGCATCAAACAATCTCTATCAAATGGTGGAGTAATTCAACCTTAACATGATCCTAACCTACGAAAAGGACTTGCCCGACAGGCTACCGTGGCTATTGCGCCTGGTGAAAGTAAGTGAGATGCGTGTTGGACGGATTGTGGTCGTACCGTAAATTTGGTACCCCAACCCCCAACCTATGGAAACACCTCCTCTCTTTCAGAAGACGCCCTTTACCAGGGGAGAACGATTGGCACTGCTCATTTTCATTGCGCTCAGTGTTTGCCTTTTTCTCACCCCTCGCACCTATCGTTGGTTAAAAGCCGATGGTCAACCTGCACTTGGCGATACTTCCTGGATGTACCTGCGGGAAGATCGGGTCGAGGAGCCCATTGCCAGCCGCGGCGTTGAAGAAATCCCCGAAGAGCTCTTGCCAGCCGACAGTCTTTTCTTTTTCGACCCGAATACCGCCACGAAAGAAGAATTCCTCGCGTTGGGATTGTCTCCACGGCTCGCACAGACAATCGTCAACTACCGAAGCAAAGGAGGCAGGTTTCGCAAGCCTGAAGACTTATTGCGCATCTATGGTTTCAAGCAATCGGATTACGACAGGCTGAAAGCCTGGGTGAAAGTCGTCGGAGAGCCATCCATATCGGCACCTATACAAGCGGGCCAAATCGGAAGTCGTGATCGAGCATCCTCGGACTCCCCGGCTCGAGGACTTGCGCAGGAGCACCCGCGTCGACGCCAGGAGACTCAGCAGGTGAGTATTGCCGTGAACAGTGCCACCCAGGAAGATTGGCAAAAACTGCGTGGCATAGGGCCAGCCTATTCACGTCGAATAGTCAGTTTCAGGGAAAAGCTGGGAGGATTTTACAGCATCGACCAGATCGGTGAAACGTATGGCTTGCCTGACAGTGTCTTTCAAAAAATAAAGCCCTATCTCGTTCTCGACAGGCCACCGTACCGTTTGCTGAAAGTGAACACCCTCCAACCGGAGGAGCTTGCGGCTCATCCGTACCTCAAATGGGCACAAGTGAAAATTCTCGTTGCGTATCGGAATCAGCACGGCGACTTTGCCACTCTCGACGAAGTGTACAGGGCACTTGAACCATTGATGGACGAAAAAGGGTGGGAGCGCCTCAAACCTTACATCAGCCTTGACCGTTAGCGCTTGCCGGCTCCTGGCAATGGCATTTGATTTGGCTCAATAGGGCTTTGTGCGACTCGAGCAAGTGTTGGGAAAGGCTGTGCAATTGGTCGAAATGGTCTTGCAAGAATTGGTACTGCTCCGGGATTTCGGGGGTGTTTTTCATTCGGAGTTTGTGCATGCACTGGATGCCTTTCAGGGCGGCTTCGTAGTCTTCGAGTTCTTGAAAATAAGATTGCAACAGTTGGCTGACGGGGAGCGCTGTTCCGTTTGTATGCCGGGCAATGGCGCCCCGGTAATTGTCTTCTTCCTGCAGGTCGGTGTGGATGAGGTCGAACACGGAAACTTTGAAAAGGTGGGCCATTTTTACCAGGTTGCAGATGCGCGGTTCTGCGGTGCCGTTTTCATAGGAGGCAATGTTGCCGCGGTTCAATCCAATTCTGTCTGCCAATTCTTCCTGGCTCAGGTTCATTCGTTTGCGCAGCGCTCTGATATTCTGTGGCAGACAATAGGTGTCAATCCCGTTTGCATGTTCCATGTTCGTGCATCCCTTTGAGTGACAATTTTCGAAGAAAGAGGTCCGTTTGTATATCAAATTGACATTTTGACCTGTCGCTGTGTCAGTTTTGTGACGGCTTGTAAACGCACGAGCCCTAAAAAAGGTTTAAACCAAGGCCTTGACCGTTAATGATTTTTTAAAACTGTCAAGATTGCATCTAATTTGATAACGTCATTTGCATTTTCCATTCGTCGGAGTTATTTTTGCAAAAATTTTTTACACGATGAATCACCTGACTCAAACGCAACCCATGGAAGATATCCACCAACTGCTGGAAGGCATCAGCCCTTCGTTGCGGGCTTTCTCGATGAAGCTCACCGGCAACGAGGTGGATGCAAACGACCTCTACCAGGATACCGCTTACCGTATCATGGCCAATGCAGACAAGTACCAGCCCAACACCAATTTCAAGGCGTGGGCTGTGACCATCATGCGGAACATTTTCATCAACAACTACCGCAAGAAAGTGCGTCGGGGAACCATCCTGGATCAAACCCCGAACAATTACTACCTGAACTCCGGTGATCGCACCATCGAAAACGATGGCGAAACCCAGATGGCCTACAAAGAACTGCTCCGCATGGTGAACACGCTGCCGGATGAGTTCAAGCAGCCATTCTGGATGGCTTACAAAGGATACAAATACGATGAAATTGCTCAGCAGCTCGACGCTCCTTTAGGTACCATCAAGAGCCGCATCTTCTTTGCGCGCAGGAAGCTGCAAAAGATGTATGCCGAACGAGGAGCCAAGCGTGCCTGAGCGCCTGCGAGCATACGCAGTAACTCCAAAGAACAAAGTTGCCCTGGTTTGTCGCCAGGGTATTTTTTTTGCGTCCGCTCGCGCAAACAGGTTTTGCGCAGCGAATGGGAGCAGCACGATTGTGAACATGTTTGTTTAACCCAAAAAATCTCATCGACGTGAGAAGCCCGTTGTTTCATCGCATCGCCTCCTTGCCTTGGGTGCTCTTGCTGGCATTTGGGGCCATTTACATCATTTGGGGTTCTACCTACCTGGCCAACTGGTATGCCATCCAGGACATCCCCCCGTTTCTCATGTCTGGTACTCGATTCATTGCCGCGGGAGGGATACTCGTGGGAGTGAGCATGCTGCGCGGGCAGCGCCTGCCTACTGTGGCTCAATTGAAGAACAGCATTTACACAGGCTTCATGCTGCTGGCCATGGGCACGGGCCTGCTGGTCTGGTCCGAACAATTCATTAGCACTGGCATGGTGGCTCTGATGACTGCCTTGCAACCGCTTCTGGTGGTGCTGTTGATGTGGGGAATGCAGGGAGTGCGCCCAGGAACTGCTACCTTGTTCGGCACCCTTTTGGGCATCATTGGCATGGCACTGCTGGTCGGCCAAGATGAATTCCTCTCCGATGGCAATAGTCTCATTGGCTTGTTGGCCATTTTCGTCGCCGTGCTTTCATGGGGTTATGCGAGCATCGTGGTGGCGGGCCTCGATATGCCGTCCTCTCGCTTGCAAAGTGCGGGCTTTCAGATGCTCGCAGGTGGTTTGATACTGGCGATTTTCAGCGTGGTCAGTGGTGAGGCGGCCCACTTCGAGTGGGGGGCCTTGAGCAGCCGTGGGGTGTGGAGCTGGATCTACTTGGTGTTGTTTGGCAGCATCATCGCTTTTTCTGCATTCAATTATTTGCTCGTCAAATCTACACCAGACAAAGTGGCCACTGCCAACTATGTGAACCCCGTCGTAGCGATGTTGCTCGGTTGGAGCCTCAATGATGAGCACATCAGTGCGCAATCCCTACTTGCTGCCGCCGTGATGCTCACTGGCGTGGTATTCATCAATGCCCGCAAAAAAACGCAGCGCAGTCGCATGGGGCGCCCTCACCCCTTGGCTTCCCTCGTCGCCGATGCGGGTGATTATACCACCGATATCCACATTCTTCCACCTGCTGACGAACCTGTCATTGCCCGAATTTGGCAAGGTGTAGCCCACCAAGGTCAGGAAGCCGCCTACTTAGATTTTGCCAAAAGGACGCTCGTTCCTGCATTCAAAGGTGTTCCCGGCAACATGGGCATCACCCTTGCCCATCGCCGGGAAGGTGAGCACACCCGTTTCTACTTCATTTCTTACTGGAAAGATTTTCAGGCCATCGAGCGCTTCGTGGGTACCAATTACAGCCGAGCCATCGTGTACCCACAAGAGCGAGAGATGCTCGTGGAAATACCGCCCACTGTCGAGCACCGCTGTATCAAGGTTTGATCAACCGCTGTTGGAAAGTGACCTGCAGGTCATGGCCGTTGACGGGCAGGTGCAGCCTCAGCTTTGAAGCGGCGTCGTGGCGCGGAAACACCACCTTGCCACCTACCTTGTAGGTGGGCGGCACAGTGGTCTTTCTCAGCGCAAAGGATTCCCAAAATTCCCGCTCCGGTGGTAGCACGGATGCGGGGGCAGTCACGGGTACGAAGGGGGCATATACATCTGTGCCAAGAATTACATAGGTATCACTGCCGCTGTCGGATTGGGCGCTGTTTGAGTTGTCGCTGGTTGCGGCAGCCACAGTAGCGGCCACTGCGACGGCTCCCGCGGCTAAGGCAGCATTTTTGGCAGCAGCTTCTTGGCGGCTGGTCTTGATGTCGAGGTTGAGGATTTCGGCCTCTGGGTCGAGGGCAAACAATGCTTGCTTGCCGACCGGAGGAATGGGTTCGATCCACCATTTTTCCGGGCTTACCAAAATCTTTTCCTGGCCGTTGTTGATGATTTCCACGTCGAAGATGAGGTACTTCTTCGTGTGGGTGTCGTACATGACCTTGGCCGTCAAATCGCCATCGCTGGTGAAAACGACCTGCCGGCCATAGTTCCATTCGAAATAATGTTGCTCATCGGGCTCCATGCGGATAATGGACCGGGGTGAGAAGCAAGCAGTGAAGGAGAGCAAAATGCCCATGAAGAGAAAATGGTGCGACCTCATATTTCAGTGTTTTTTGGATTTTTCGAAAAAAGGTTCTTTGGGCAATAGGGAATGGTTGTACCACGACCCTTAAAAAAAAATGAAAGGTTGCCAAGGTTTAATGACCAACCTGGCAACCTTCCTAACGGCCTGCCGAACCACAAGTCACAAAAATCGGGAGGCTCATTCCTCGGTGAATCGGCAGAAAGTGGCAAGTATTCACTCCAGCCCGATGATCCGCCGGTTGAGTTGTTCGTCGGCCTGCCCACCGGCAAAGTCGTCAAAGGCTTTTTCGGTGGCTTTGATGATGTGGCGGCGGATGAATTCGGCACCCTCACGGGCACCTTGCTCGGCGTCTTTGAGGGCACACTCCCACTCGAGCACGGCCCAGCCGTCGTAGTCGTACTGGGTGAGTTTGCTGAAAATGCCCTTGAAGTCCACTTGCCCATCTCCGAGGGAACGGAAGCGCCCTGGCCGATTGACCCAATCCTGATAGCCTCCATACACACCACTGCGCCCGGTGGGGTTGAACTCGGCGTCTTTGACGTGGAACATCTTGATGAAGGGATGGTAGATGTCGATGTACTCGAGGTAGTCCAATTGCTGCAGCACGAAATGGCTGGGGTCGTAAAGGATGTTGACCCGGGGGTGTTTGCCAGTGGCTTCGAGGAAGCGCTCGAAGGTCACTCCGTCGTGGAGGTCTTCGCCGGGGTGTATTTCATAGCAAAGGTCCACGCCGGCTTCGTCGAAGACGTTCAAGATGGGGAGCCAGCGACGAGCCAGTTCTTTGAACCCGGTTTCGACGAGGCCTTGGGGGCGTTGGGGCCAGGGGTACACGGTATGCCACAGCAGGGCCCCGCTGAAAGTCACGTGGACATCGATGCCGAGGTTGCGGCTGGCCTTGGCAGCCCATTTGAGCTGTTGAACTGCCCACTCGGTGCGGGCACTGGGGTTGTTGCGCAGGTGGGGAGGTGCAAACACGTCGAATCCGATGTCGTAGGCCGGGTGTACGGCCACGAGCTGCCCCTGCAGGTGGGTGCTCAATTCAGTGATCTGGACGCCGCAGGCTTCCACACGGCCCTTGAGTTCATCGCAGTAATCCTTGCTTTCGGCGGCCTTCTGCAAGTCGATCAAGCGGCTGTCCCAGGTAGGGATCTGTACCCCTATGTATCCCAGGTCTGCGGCCCATTTGCAAATGTTTTCCAAGGAGTCGAACGGCGGTTTGTCGCCCATGAATTGAGCCAGGAAAATGGCAGGTCCTTTTATCGTCTTCATAGCTTTCGAAAATTGTGGTTAGCGTCAAGGGTGAAAATGCGCCGTTGCCACGGTTTGCCCGCTGCAGGCTTGGCCGCACGAATAAAGAAAGATTTCCATTGACCGTTGGGTAAGATGGGGAAAAATCCGGCTGGTTGGCGGGTTCCATCCAGGTCAACCTCAGGAGGTTGTGGAAATTTCTCGCATCCACACTACATTGTGCCGCCTTTCAATCCGCAAAGCTGAACACCATGGAGCCAGCCAAACGCCTATTGAGCCTCGATGTCTTCCGCGGCCTCACGGTTGCGTTCATGATCCTCGTCAATTGTCCTGGCAATTGGGAAACGACCTACCGGGCCCTGTTGCACGCCGAGTGGCATGGCAATACACCCACCGACGAAGTCTTTCCCTTTTTCCTCTTCATCGTCGGCATTGCAATCACCTTTTCGCTTACCCGTCGAAAGGAAGCCGGCGAAAACGTCTATCGCAAAATTTTGACCCGCACGTTGTGGATCGTCGGCATCGGCATTCTGCTCAATGGTGCGCCTCACTTCGACCTGGCCACTTGGCGCATTCCAGGCGTACTGACCCGCATAGGAATCGTCTATGGCATCTGTGCTGTTTTGTTCATGAATGCCACGCCACGGCAGCAGCTCTACTTTGCCATCGGCTGTCTGCTCTTGTATTGGGGCTTGCAAACACTGGTGCCCGTGCCAGGGCAAGGCTACCCCAGCCTCGAACCAGGCAAGGACCTCGGCTCCTGGCTCGACCGCACCATCTTCGGCAACCACCTGTGGAGTGAATCAAAAACCTGGGATCCCGAGGGCTTGCTGAGCACCATTCCAAGCCTGGCCACCTGCATCGCCGGCATGCTCACTGGCACCTGGTTGCGCACCACGCAGCAGGAGTGGCAAAAATGGACGGCCATCTTTGCCATGGGCTTTTTGCTCTACCTGACAGGGCTTCTATGGGGGGAGGTTTTTCCCATCAACAAGAAGCTGTGGACGAGCAGCTATGTGCTGTTCCATTCGGGATTGGCCCTCCTCACCCTGGGTACCGTCTGGTGGCTGGTGGACGTGAAGCGCTATACGTGGTGGACCTCGCCTTTCGTCTGGTTCGGCATGAACCCCTTGTTCATTTACATCCTCCACGAAGTAATCGCCATCACCCTCCAAAGCATACCCGTGGGTGATACTTCAGCCTATCACTGGGCCTATGAACACCTCTTCGCCACCTGGCTGAATCCCTACAATGCCTCCCTGGCCTTCGCCATCAGCATGGTGCTCATCAACCTGGCGGTGGCTTGGTGGCTTTGGAAGCGCCGCATTTTCATCAAAGTTTGAGGCACTTCATCGGCTCAGAGGTTGAGCCAGTAAGTCAGCTTGGCCACGAGGGCCCTGTTCTTCACCTGTAAATCCGAAGGCAGATAATTGTCCGTGTACACGAGGTAGAAATCCGACACTGGTGCGAAACGCCATTGGAGGCGTGCGTTGATGTTGACGTTGTCGGCTTGGCTGTTGTACTGGATGAAAGTGCTTAGATACAAAGAACGAGTAAACGTCAGGTCGATGCGAGGCCCGATGAGATAGAGCGTGACAGGCTCGAAAGGAACAGGCAGGCGGATGTGGTTGATGTTGTAGTCGATGGACACATTGCCCAGGGGTTGGAACCTCACCATGAAGCCGCCTCTGATGCCGTACCGATGGCCATTGAAAAACTGCCCGCCGTTGGGTTCGATGCGCATGGAGAAGGGCTTGCTTCGGTCGGTGTTGTATTGGAGGGCAAAATGGGTGAAGGTGTAATCAGTCTGGGCTGGCAACTCGTAATCGCTGCTGCGGGTGGGGTCGAATGGATCCGTCAGGTAGATATATTCGTTTTCGGCTCTCAGCTCCAGGCGGCTCTGGTTGAGGAATTCGAAATTCCATTCGAAACGGATCGAGTGGTCGGAGCGGCCCACGCCCGGTGTAAATATCACGTCGTACTGCAGTCGAGGGCCATGTTCGACGATGGCTGGATTTTTTGGGTAAAAAAACAGTCGAGCCGAAGGTCCCATTTCGAAATAGTCCTTCCTGGGCACGAAGCCTACCTGTGCGTCGAAGCCTTCCCCGACCAGGGCATGTCTCCAGCGGAGTTCGAAGCGGCGGTTTTGGTAACCAAGTTCGAAGCCATGGGCAAATTTGTCGCTGAGGGTATCTGCAGCCGTGATGGCCCGGTGGTAGAATGCCTTGCCAGTCCAGGAGTTATCTGGGGTGGCGAGGTTGTAGTCGAGGCCGACCACGCGATTGAACGAATCGTATGTTTCCGAGGAAGTGTTGTCGAGCGCCTGTTTGTTGACGAAGATGAATCCCACGTTGGATCGGCTGAAAACCTTGCGTTGCACCGCAGCCACGGTGTAGTTGAAAGTGGGCAAGTCGTTGGCGGCGTCCGAAGCAGTCACCATGTCGAGCAAGCCAAGGCGCCAGTTTTTGTTGACTTTGCCGCTGAGGCGTGCACCAAAGAGGATGGTGTTTTGGATGTTTTCGTCCGTGGCGGTGTCGCGAGCGATGCCGATGCGGCGTGAAAAGAAAGGATTGATGCGCTCGAACCCGAAGCGGCCAAACAAGTCGGCATTTTCAATGAAAAACTGTCGGCGTTCGGGGAAGAATACCTCGAAGCGGGTCAGGTTGGTGACCTGTCGGTCCACTTCTACTTGGCTGAAGTCGGGGTTGACGGTAAGGTCGAGGTTGAGGCCAGAGGAAATGGCCACTTTGGCATCGGTGCCGATGCCGGCATCGCGTTTCCACTGACTTCCGTCCGTTTCGTAGTCGCGGGTCGTGCTGCCCGAGGCATAGGGGATGAGGATGAAGTTTTTACCCGCTTTGGGCAAGGGCCTTTCGAATTCCAGCCGGCCCATGTAAGCCAGGCTCATGATGATCTGGTTTCGGGGGATTCGGATCCAGGTGCTTCTTTCGTTGGCCTGAAAATCGAAGCGGTAACAGTTAAAGCCCCATTCGGTGCTGCCCTCCTTGTAGCGGAGCGTTTTGAGCGGGATGGAAAACTCGGCAATCCAATAGCCGGGGTAGGTCCGCACTTCCCCCTCCCATGCATTGTCCCAGCTTTCGTTGAAATCCTCGCGCTGTTGGCCGCCGTTGCTGATGAGGGCTTCGCGCAGCACTCCTTGGGGCGTTGCACCGAAGACGAAAGCATTGGTGCCGTCACGATAGGTGTCGAGTACGATGGTGATATTGTCGTTTCCGAAAGCTCGAAAGTCTCGTTTGAGCGATTCCACAACGTACTTGTCACCAATGGAGAAGCATTTTACTCCCACATACACGTGGCGATCATCGAATGCGAAGTACACCTCGGTTTGCACCTTCGCCAGGGCACTGTCGGTGGGAAAGTATTGCCAGAAATCGCGTGCGGGAATACTCTTTTGCCAAACTGGCTCATCCAGCACGCCATCCACGATGATGGGCGTCTCGGCGTACACCGCTCTGGCGGTGGGCATCCCCGTGTTGTAATAACTACTGCCCGGCCCCGGGCTGGGACATGGTTCTTGCGAATATCCTGCCTGGACGGCTATCAAAAAAAGCGTCGAGAGTCCAAAAATTATTCGATCGAATCTCATAACAGCGGGTGAATTCCTGGGTGTCAACTGTGCAAAGGCAATTCTTCTCCATGGAGAGGTGTGCAAAGAAAGCAATTTCAAAAAGTGGGAATCAGGGCTGCGGCTGCTTGATTTGGCGGGCAAAGTTATCGCGCCATCTCATATAGCCGAAAACGGCCACCACGGTGTAGATCGACATCACGGCCGACACCAAAACCGCCTCGCGCAGATAGAACAGGAAAATGGCCAAGAAATCCACCACCACCCAATAAAGCCAGCTTTCCAACTTCTTTTTCACCGTCAACACAGTAGCCAAAATGGAAAATGCCGTAATGAACGAGTCGGTGTAAGGCAAGGCCGTAGGCGTGTATCGGGCAAAGATCCACCCCAACCCCACTGTCAACCCCATACCCACCAACAGCACCCAACCATGCTCCCTCCCCGTCATGCGGCTGATGGGCAACGGCGCCGATCCGCCCCCGCGCCTCCAATTGTACAACCCCCAAAACCCCATGCCCACATAGAACAGCTGCAACAACCCATCCACCCAGAGATTGTAGCGGAAAAAATCTGCCCAGGCCCATAGCCCACACGAAACGATGCCCCACACCCAGCAACTCACCCGCTCACGCGCCGCCAGCCACACGTACACCAGCGCCGTGACCGTGATCGTCCAGTCGAGCCAGGTCTGAGCGCGGAATTGCTCGAGCAAGGTTTGAAAAAAGTCCATGAGGTCGATTTGATCGATGTCTCCAGGCCCAAGTCTGCAGCCCGGCCCGCAAAAATGGGAATCGATGAGCACCGAAAGGGGACTTTTGGGAGGGATTGTGAGGATAATACGACTCGAGCCCCTCCGGTGCAGACAGCCTGTATCCTTGCTTCGGCGATGAGCACCAGGCTTCAGATAATGGCGTACGACGCAGGTTTTGTCTGGTGCCAAGGTTTGCGTTGCATCGGAGTCGCCTTCCTGCGTTGCCTACTACATGCATCAATGGCTGTGGAACGCAGCTTTTTTTCAATACGCCCTCGCCTGGCAGCAGGGGGCTTCCGCCATCGACGTGGGAGATTTTCGGTTTCGCCAAAAAAAAAGCGGTGCCCAACCGGACACCGCCTTGCCTCTTCAAAAAACACGGGTATAATGGAACGATAAAAAATCCAAGTTAAGGCCATTGGGCGGGCATCAAGGCCGCACGAACAGCAGGTTGCCATCGGCGTCGAAGACCATGATCTTGCGACCCTCAGTCGTCAGGACACCGAGCACGAACAGGCCATTGTGCTTGTGGAAAGCCACCAAGATTTCGCTGCCTGGATAGTTTTCAGACACGTACTCGGTGATTGCTTCGGGCAGGTTGGCGATGTCCATCGGCACACCCAGCGGGCGGCAGTGGTAGAACAGCACCGTGGCTTCGATGAACGAACCGTCGGCACTGAAGATGAGAATGTAGCGGGGCTCGGAGATCTTGAGGATGTAGTTCCCATTGTCCATTTGCTTGGCGCGCAAGATGGTCGCATCGGGATAGTTTTCCTCGACGTATGTCACGATGTTGGCAGGCAGCTCGTCCACACCGATGGCTTCTCCATGCCCACATGGGCCGCGGCGGAAGCGGTCGCGATGCGGACGCAGCACGCGGCCATGGCGGTCGCAATAGACCAGACTTTCGTCACCCAGGATGGCTTCGTAGCCCCGATCGGGTACCATGTAAGCTGTCTCGATGTACGTTTCGAAATGGTTCTCGTCGATGTATTCCAACATGGTGGCTGGCAGTTCGGCGGGTGGTATTTCTACTTTCTGGGTGGAGAAGGCGATTTCTTGCACGAGGGTATCATCCGCAGAAATGCTGTCTTTTTTGCAGCCAAGGCTTGCAATCAGCCAGCCAGAAAGGGCGAAGAAGAGCATTCTTTTCATAGCTGAGCAAAGTTTGTGGTTGGTAGGAAAAGTGGTTTCATGTAGATGCTCTTTTGGTGCAACGAACGGTTGTTTAGTTGCCTGAGAGGAAAAAAACTTGCTGTGCCGGGAATGTTACCTTCGCCCCGAGTGTGAAAAACAAACCCTGATTGACATGTACGAAAACTGGCTCAGCCCCATCACCCCACCATCGACCGGTACCTACCCCCTTTCCGGGCGTATGGCTTCGAAAGTTCAGTTTTTCAAACCAGGAGAAGTGCTCAGAGATGTCAGGGTGGCTTTCATTGGAGTCAGCCCTGTGGAAGCCGACCAGGTGCGCAAGCATTTGTATGCCCTGAGCTGGACATTCGGGAAGCTGGGCGTGGCCGATCTCGGAAATGCCCGCCGGGAGGATGCTTCCTTTTTGACTCCACTGCTGAGTTCGCTACTCGAGGAGGGAATCTGCCCGGTGCTCATCGGCAAGGAAGAGTCCACCTTGCTGGCTCAGTTCGCAGCCCACCATGGCTGGCAAAAGAGCGTCAGCGTGGCCCTGGTGGACGAGAAGCTCTCCCTTTGGCCCCAAGCCGAGCCCTCCGCCCGCGGCTACCTTTTCGACATGCTCGAAGGCAAGCAGCGGCTCTTCCATTTCGCCGCCATTGGCCTGCAAGGGCATTTCCTCGACGAGTCCGTGGTAGAATACATGAACCGCCGCTACTTCGACAGGGTCCATCTGGGCACCCTGCGCTCCAATTTGCAGTTTGCCGAACCCTTCGTGCGCGACGCCGACATGTTGGCTTTCAACCTCGGCGTCTTGAAACGCATCGAAGTGCCGGGCGTGCCCGGTGCCACTCCGGCCGGTTTGTTCTCGGAGGAGGCTTGCCAGATCGTGCGCTACGCTGGCATGAGCGACAAGCTCGCTTCCATAGGCTTCTATGGCTTCGACACCCGGCTGGATCCTTCCGGCGCCACGGCCGCCGTCGTGGCCCAGCTCGTCTGGTATTTCCTCGAAGGCTTTGCCAACCGCAAAAACGACTTTCCCGTCTCGATGGAAGGACTCATGGAGTACATCGTGCCGGTGAAGGATCACGACTATCAGCTGACCTTCTGGAAAAGCAACAAGAGCGGACGCTGGTGGCTCCAGGTCCCCGTTCACATTGGCAAAGGGCAGAAAAGACACCGTCTGCTTTCTTGTTCCTATCAAGATTACCTCGACGCCATCAACGGCAAATTGCCCGATCGCTTCATACAAGCTTTTCGCCGATTCGACGTGTGAAGCGGTAGCGACTGGGAGGGCATCGACGCCAAGGTCCCTGCACCTCGTGGCAGTTTCATCTCCAGCGTCTTCACACCGGCATTTGCAACTGCCTGAACCCCCACTTCCTAACGTTTGGGCACGTTCGTTAACAGAATCGGCCGGGGCTTAGCGCAATGCTAACCTTTCGGCTTGTTTCATCGGGGGGGCGTTCGCGTCTGGAAGGCGTCCATTTCAATCGGTGCGGAGAGCACCCTCACCAAAATCTTCCAGACATGCGCACGACAATGAAATCCATCGCTGCTCTACTTTTCGCGCTCACCACAATCGGCGCCCTTGCCCAACAATCCGTTCGATTCGGCATCAAAACCGGCGTGCAAAGCGCCGACGTACGAGTGCCTGGCTTCATCGAAGACGCCAGTTTCCTGCCCGATTTCCGACCCCTTGCCACCTGGCAGGCAGGAGGCGTGGCACAGTGGGTCTTGCATCCCCATTTTTCGCTCCAGGGGGAGTTGCTCTACACGCAGAAGGGTTTCCAGCTGAATGAAGACTTCGACCTGACCCTGTTTCAAGTGCCCGTCCCCACCGGCGTCACCGCCATCAGCCGTTTCCACTACGTCGAAATGCCCCTGCTTGCCAAAGTGAGCATTGGTCAAGGCCCCGCAAAAGCTTACGTGATTGCCGGCCCTACGTTCGGCTATGCGCTTTCGGGTGACTTGCGCACGCGGGCTCGCTTCCTGGTGGAGCTCGACTTGACCCGTTCGTCCATCGATCTGGATGCGGTGAACTACCAGCGATTCGAAGTAGGTGGATTGGCTGGGGTAGGCCTCAGCGTGGACACGGGCCTGGGGCAGTTCTTCGTCGATGCACGCTTCCAGCACGGCTTTTCGCAGCCCTATGACATCCCCGTGGTACGCGAGCGCGTGCAGCATTTCAACTATGGCCTCAGCGCCGGTTTTGCTTTCAACCTCTGAGCCCTCGATGACGGAATAAAATGACGAAGCCCCGCTCCTTTTTGGAAGCGGGGCTTTTTCTGTGGAGATAGCGGGATTCGAACCCGCGACCTCTTGCATGCCATGCAAGCGCTCTAGCCAGCTGAGCTATATCCCCGGTTATCGATTCACGCTTTCTTTCAAAGCGGGTGCGAAGATAAACCTTTTCACATAACGTGTTTTGACGCTGAAAAAAATTTTGCCAATGGCGGGTGGCTGTCTGAGGGGTGTGGAGGCCGTGGGGATTTGGGTGCACTGCGACAGGCGTGACGTACCTGGCGGATGTTCTTCAGTACCTCAATTCCTGAGCACACAGAGAGCACTGCAAAAAAGTCGAGCTGGATCGGCAAAGCAAGTGCTGGCAGGCGGTTGGGTGGCCCATTGCACTTTCGATGCAAGTGACCAGGCAGGCTGCGCCAGGCCGTGCGGGGAGCAAAAAACACCCTGCTGATACGGGGCTCTATGTGGGTGGTGGAGCGGCTCAAAAAGGCAGTGCAAACCAGGGGGCGACCTCGCTGTGGGTCAATCACTGTAAAAGAGCCATTTGCCGATTTCCTTGACACTGGCTTTTTTACCATAGAGCAAAATGCCGACGCGATAGATGCGACCTGAGAGCCACACGAAGAACACCGCAGAAACCGCCAGCAGAACCATGGAGACGATGAGCTGCCAGAGGGGCGGCTCGAAAGCCAGACGCGCCGACATGATGACGGGCGAACTCAGGGGGATGATACTCATCCAGACGGCCAGGCTGCTGTTGGGGCTTTCGATGACGGGACTGATCATGATGATGCTCAGAATGATGGGCAACATGACCAGCAGGCTGAGGCTTTGGCTCTCGCCCATGTCGTCGCCCATGGCCGAACCCACGGCGGCAAAAAGGGAAGCATAAATGAAATAACCGCCGAGGAAGTAGAACAGGAAAGTGGGCACGATGAAGGACCAGTTTTGCGAGGTGATCAGGTCGAGCAATTCGTGCACCTTGGCCATCTGGTCATCGGCGGGCATGGAGGCCATGGGGTTGCTCACCGGGCCCTGAATCGCCGAGGGTTCCATGGGCAGTACGAGTCCCACGATGGCAAACAAGCCGATGAAAAGTACGATCCAGAGGATCATTTGGGTGAGACCCACCGCGCTCACTCCGAGAATTTTGCCCATCATGAGCTGGAATGGCCGCACCGATGAGATGATGACCTCCACGATGCGGTTGGACTTCTCTTCCATTACCGAGCGCATGATCATGGCGCCGTAAAAGATGAGCACCATGTAAATAATGAAGCCGGCGATGTAGCCGATGGCGGTGGCCAAGCCGGCGCTGCTGCGCTTTTCCTCCTCGACCAGGCGCCCGCTTTCGTCGAGGTGTTGCACGCGCAGCTCCATGCTGACATTGGTTTTGAAGCTCTTGATGACCTGCTCGTCGTAGCCGGCACGCCGCATCTTGTAGTCCTCCATCTTGTCGGCCAGGGCCCTTTCGATGGCCGCCTCGATGCTCAGGGAAATCTGGTCTTCGCTGTAGTAATAGACCTTGATCTGGTTGGTGTCGGGGTTGAAGGCCGGGATGTAGAGCACGCCATCGAAGCCGAGTTGCTTGTAAGCGCGGCGCAGGGAATCGAGTGGCTGGTCGATGAAGGTGAAAAAGACACGCTCGCTGGCGGGCAGGCTGTCGGTAAACAGGCCGCTGTCGTCCTTGACGACGATGTGTTGTCGGGCCTCACCGCCAGCAAGGCTCATCAACAACACCGGCAGGGTGAAAAGCGCCACCATGAGCACGGGCGAAAGCAAGGTGATGAGGATGAAGCTCTTTTTGCGCACTCGGGTGATGTATTCACGCTGGATGATGAGCCACAGTTTTTTCATCTTACGAGGAATTGAAGGTGGGTGAACGTGGTGCGATTCAGCCAAAAAGTTCGTCAGGCTGCCTCGGCGGGCTGGGCGGACTCGCTTACACAGCGGATGAAGATTTCATTGATGGTTGGCAGGATTTCGTGGAAAGCGCGGATGTGAACCCCTCGCTGGATGAGGAAGCGCAGCAGTTCGTTGGAGTCACCGCCTTCGTGGACTTTGACCAAAAGGCTGTGATTGCTGTGCTCGAGTATGTCGAACAGGTCGTTGGCGGCGTCGAGGGCGGGCAGTTCGACGGGCAGCTCTCCGGTGTATTCGATGCGGAAGAGGTTTTCCTTGAAGCGCTCTTTGATCTCGCTCACCTCGCCTTCGAGGACGTTACGCCCCTTGTTGATGAGTACGATGTGCTGGCACATTTCTTCCACCTGCTCCATGCGGTGTGTAGAGAAAATGATGGTAGTGCCCTGCTGATTCAATTGTCGGATTTCGTCCTTGATGAGGTTGGTGTTGATGGGGTCGAGACCACTGAAGGGCTCGTCGAGGATGAGCAGCTTGGGAGCGTGTACGACGGTGGCGATGAACTGCACCTTCTGTTGCATGCCTTTGGAGAGCTCCTCCACTTTTTTGTTCCACCAGTCCATGATGTCGAGTCGCTCCATCCAGTAGCGCAGCTGTGCTTTGGCTTGGCGGTAGTCCAAGTCTTTGAGTTGAGCCAGGTAAAGGAGCTGCTCTCCGACCTTCATTTTCTTGTAAAGCCCGCGCTCTTCCGGCATGTATCCGATGATGCTGGAGTGGTGGCTGCGCAGGGGTTCGCCGTCGATCCATATCTGGCCACTGTCGGCACGGGTGATGCTCGTGATGATGCGGATCAGAGAGGTTTTGCCGGCGCCGTTGGGGCCGAGCAGGCCGAAGATGGCCCCGGCAGGTATTTCAAAACTGACGTGATCGACGGCCACCGTTTTGTCGTAGGTCTTGACCACGTCCTGCAGTCTAAGCATGCTCATTGGCAGTTTTTTTTCTGAGCGCACTGCAAAAGGGCACTCAGTGGTTAAGAAGGGTTGAGAGAGGTTGAGAGAGGTTGAGAGAAGTTTAGAGAGGTTTAGAGAGGTTGTGCCAGAACGTCTCTAAATCCCTGTCTGCCGGACCTGTCTAGCGCCAGCCTGCCTGTCGGCAGACAGGGCAGGCAGGACATCCTCACATCTTCACATCCTCACATCCTCACATCCTCAAATCCTCCCTGCCTGTCGGCAGACAGGAAATCCTCAAATCCTCACATCCTCACATCCTCCCGCATGTGCCTTTTTACAGGCGACTCATTTCAAAAAAAAGACGACGGCTGCCAGGTGCAGCCGGCCGTTTAGAGGCGGTGGCGAAGATATGGTTGGAGTGCTTCGGAGCAGTCAATGTTATACACGCAGGCAGCACCTTTCGATAAATGGCACGGCGAGGACGCACAAGAGGCGGACTCAGCCGACCTCCACTTCGGCAGGAGATTCGGTCAGGGCCTCGGGCTGTTCGCCATTTTCCTGCACGGCGTCCACCTCGAAACGCAAGTTTTCGATGATGAATTCCTGGCGTTCCATGGAGTTCTTGCCCATGTAATAGGCCAGCAGCTCATCGAGCTCGGTATCGTCGCGCAGCACCACCTGCTCGAGCCGCATGTTTTCACCAATGAAATCTTTGAACTCCTCGGGAGAAATTTCACCCAAGCCTTTGAAACGGGTGATTTCGGGCTTGCCCCGCAGCTTCTCGATGGCCTCTTGTTTTTCCTTTTCGTCGTAGCAGTAGAAAGTCTGCTGTTTGTCGCGCACGCGGAACAGCGGGGTCTGCAAGATGTACAGGTGGCCATTGCGCACCAGGTCGGGGAAGAACTGGAGGAAGAAAGTGAGCAGCAACAGCCGGATGTGCATGCCATCGACGTCGGCATCAGTGGCGATGACCACGCGATTGTAGCGCAGGTCGTCGAGGCCGTTTTCGATGTTGAGGGCGTGCTGGAGCAAGTTGAGCTCCTCATTTTGATATACCACTTTGCGCGTCATGCCGTAGCAGTTGAGGGGCTTTCCCCGCAGGCTGAACACGGCTTGGGTCTGCACGTCGCGGACTTTGGTGATACTGCCGCTGGCCGAGTCGCCCTCGGTGATGAAAATCGTGGTGCTGTTGCGGAGGTCTTCGTCGGTTTTGCGCACTGGGTCGTTGTAGTGGATGCGGCAGTCGCGGAGTTTTTTGTTCACGAGGTTGGCTTTGCGGGCCCGTTCGTTGGCGAGCTTCTTGATGCCGGCGATTTCCTTGCGTTCACGCTCCGACTGGAGGATGCGGCGCTGGAGGGCTTTGGCCGTTTCTTCGTTTTTGTGGAGGTAGTTGTCGAGTTCGCGCTTGAGGAAGTCGTTGACGTAGGATCGGATGGAAGGCCCGTCCGGCCCCATGTCCTGGGATCCGAGTTTGGTTTTGGTCTGGGATTCGAACACGGGTTCTTCGACCCGTATGCTGACGGCGGCGACGATGCTGGCGCGGATGTCGCGGGGGTCGTAATCTTTTTTGAAAAAGTCGCGTACCACCTTGACGACGGCCTCACGGAAGGCGTTGAGGTGGGTGCCGCCCTGGGTGGTAAACTGGCCGTTGACGAATGAGTAGTATTGCTCGCCGTAGTGGTTCCCATGGCTGAGGGCCACCTCGATGTCTTCGCCCACGAGGTGGATGATGGGGTAGAGCAGTTGCTCGGGGTTGTGCTTTTTGGACAGCAGGTCGAGCAGGCCGTTCTTGCTCTGGAACAGCTGGCCGTTGAAGCGGATTTTGAGGCCGGCGTTGAGGTAGGCATAGTTCCAGAGCTGGTTTTCGACGAATTCGCTGCGGAAGCGGTAGTTTTTGAAAATGGTCTCATCGGGGCGGAACACCACCAAGGTGCCGTTGGGCTCGTCGGTCTTGGCTATCTTGTGATCCTTGACCAGCACGCCCTTTTCGAATTCGGCCACTTTCATCTTGCCATCGCGCACGGCCGCCACTTTGAAATAGCTCGACAGGGCGTTGACGGCCTTGGTGCCAACGCCGTTGAGGCCTACGCTCTTTTTGAAAGCCTTGCTGTCGTACTTGCCGCCGGTGTTCATCTGCGACACACACTCGATGACCTTCCCGAGCGGAATGCCGCGACCAAAGTCGCGCACCGACACCACGCCCTGTTGTATTTCCACCACGATTTCGCGGCCAAACCCCATGGTGTACTCGTCGATGGCGTTGTCGATGATTTCCTTGAGCAGCACGTAGATGCCGTCGTCTTGGGAGCTGCCGTCGCCCAGCTTGCCGATGTACATGCCGGGGCGCATGCGTATGTGCTCTCTCCAGTCGAGGTGTTTGATATTGGCTTCCGTGTAGGTCATGGTAACGCTGGTTGATCGAGGATTTTTGAAAAAATTTGTTTCTGTTGCAAATTGGCTATCGAGCCACACTGGCGGCGTACCTTTCGGGGGCAGGGTCCGAGGCGCTCGAAAACCGTTTGGCCCGCCGTGCCGTTTGATGGCAAAGCTACAGCGCAACGCCGGCTTTCAAAACAAAGCCCCTTTTTCAGCATACAAAATCACAAACAAATTGTTTCGTTCAGCTGACAATGACCTGCACCCTGCCCTGCGCTACATCAGGCGCAGCTTGCGTCGCGAGTGGTGGTGGCAATTGGCATTGGCCTTGGCGCTCGCGGCTTTGCCCGTGTTGTTGTGTTGGTGGCTGAGCAGGGCCGGGTACGAATGGGCCCCCGCCGTGTTGCTGTTGTCGGCCCCGGGTCTGCGCTGGCTCGTGCAGCTGGTGCGCAAGCCAGCACCCCAGCACCACCGCCTATGGGAGTTGCTCTTCCACAACCCGCTCAAAATCGTCTGGGTGTATTCCGTGCGCACGCAGGTGATACCTTTTGGATTCTACTTGTGGGAAACGGGCCTGATGGTGTTCAAGCTCAACGATGGCGATGAAATAAGCATCGCGATTCCGGCGCGCAAGCTGAAGGTCGTCTCCCGTTTCCTCAACAAACTCTTGCCTCACGCCACCTTTGGCTACAGCCCCGAGCGACAAAAACTCTTCGAAGAAAACCCTGCCCAGCTCGTCAAACCTGACTGAGTTTCACTTCAGCGGTCGTACTGCGTCAGGTCGTATCGTTCGATGATTCCCAGCACCTGACGCTCGAAGCGGCTGTCGTGGGCGTAGAGCGTTTCGGCGAGCAGGCGCACACAGGCCCTGGCGTCGAGGCCTGGCCGGGAGCGTGCCAGTTGGCTGGTCGCAAGGCTGAAGTCCCTGAAACTGGCCCAGGCAGATTCATACTGGCGGTACGACACCCCGGCGTGCTCCAAGCATTGGCCCTTCCACACGGGCGTGGGGGTATCGCCTTTGGCACAGCGCAATCCAAAGTGGTTGTGAAAGCCATCGCGGGCAGTGGGCCGCTTGCCAGCAGTGCTTTCGTACAGCGACACTGCCAGCACCACAGAGGCCGGTATGCCGAAGCGCTCCTGCTCGGTGCGTGCCACCCGCAAAAAGCGCTGCAGATAAGCCACCTTGGTAAATTCCTCGGTATTGTCCAGGGAAGTTTCCAGCTCCGAGGAGCCATCGCCGAAAAGCCGGGGGAACAAGCCGAGCTTGTCCGATTGGACCGGTGCTGGCCCCCCTTCCGTTTCGGGCGACTGGAATGGGTCGGGACCATTGCTCACCCAAACCTCTTTGGATGGCTCGGGCGCTGAAATGTGCACCTGGAATGCCAGCTCCCGGCTGAAGAAAATGTACAGCAATAGAACTATTACCGTGACGCGGAACCAGTTGGCCCGCAACCAGTGAAGCACGGTGGGAAGGTCAGTAGTAGCGTTCATGACACAAAATGTTTTAAATCGGAGAGCGAAAATAAAACAAATTGTTTTACGACGCAACACTGTCCTGTGGAAAAAAATCGGCCATGGCGGACGGGCAGTCTCGCTGTAAGACTACGGGAAAGGAACAGCAGGAGGCAACCCGGTGAGGTTCAATCCTTTTGCGGCACATCGACGCGGATGCGGTCGGGGCGGTTGGCCAACTCCCAGGTGGTGAAGAAGATGAGCCTGGCGATGCGCAGCATTTTGGCAAACATGATTTTATCCACCGTGTCGGTGGGGCGGTGGTAATCGGCGTGGGTGCCCGAAAAGAAGAACACGGAGGGGATGCCGTTTTTGGCGAAGTTGTAGTGGTCGCTGCGGTAGTAGAAGCGGTTGGGGTCGCTTTCGGCATTGTAGGTATAGTCGAGGTAGAGCTGGACGTACTGTTGGTTGGCGGCCTCGTTGATTTGGTGGAGCATGGTGCTGAGGCGGTCGGCACCGATGACGTACACATAATTTGGATCGTCGGGGTGGTTTTTGTCGGTGCGGCCTATCATGTCCACATTGACGTCGGCCACGGTGTTTTCGAGCGGGAAGACGGGGTGGTGGGTGTAGAACTCCGAGCCGAGCAAGCCTTTTTCCTCACCGCTCAACAGCAGGAAGAGGATGCTTCGCTGGGGGCCGACGCCGTCCTTGCGCGCCTGGGCGAAGACCCTCGCCAGTTCCATGACCGTGGCAGTGCCGGATCCGTTGTCATCGGCGCCGTTGAAGATTGATTGCCCCCGACGGCCGAGGTGATCGTAGTGGGCACTCACCACCACCACCTCGTGTTTGCGTGCGGGGTCGAGGCCTTCCACATAGCCGAGTACATTGGAGCCAGTCAGTTGATTGCGTTCGATGGGCATGCGCGTGCGTACCTCGGCCTGTAAGGTCAGGTGTGTGGGCAAACCCGTTTCGTTGATCTGGTCGCGGGCGGCCACGAAGGCCTCGTATTGATCGCCGACGATGTCGCGGGCCACCGTCGAGGAGATGAAGAAGTGGTTGGCAAAGCGCCCCTCGGCCTGCCCGCCGGGGCCCATTTCCATTTTGCCGCCGAGGAGGCCGAAGCGGTTGGTGGCGATGCTGCTTTGGATGGACGGGTCTATGATGAGTACGGTTTCGGCGCCGTGGCGATGGGCTGCTTCGAGTTTGAGCTGGTACTCGGTAGTCCAGCGGCTGCGGCCGGTGGTGCCTGTGAGCCAGGAGACGCCACTGGGGTTCTGGGGTTCGCCTGCGTAGATGAGCAGGGTTTTGCCCCGGACGTCAACGCCGGCGTAGTCGTTGTAGCGCTCGTCGTCGATGCCGTAGCCAAGGAAGATCACTTCGGAGGTGCGGCGCTCTTCCCGGTTGGCATTTTCGGAGGGGAAGGCGTAGTAGTCGCGCAAAAAACCCCACGTGCGGCCGTTGGTTTCGAGCAGGATGCTGTCGCGCATCCAGCGCTCGGATGTGAAGCTGATATATTGAAAAAAAGTAGGCTGGCCGGTGAGCGGGTCGGGGTCGCCGATGGCAGGCAGGCCGAGGTTCCGGAAATATGCGGCGATGAAGTCGGCGGCCTTGCGTTGGCCTTCGGTGCCGGTTTCACGCCCTTCCAGGGAGTCGTGTGCCAACACTTGGAGCAGGCTGCGGAGGTTTTCCTCGCTGAGCTGGTCGGCGTATGGCACGGCGGCCTCGCAGGAGGTCAGCACTGCATGGTCGGGTGCGGCGGTGGCGAGCTCGGGCTTCAGTTGGGCAAATGGCTGGAGGCAGCAGGCCAGCAAAAGCAAGACAGCGATGAGCATTCTGGTCTTCATTCCTGAGGTTTTGGCTTGAAAAAATGAATCGGCTGCAGAGTTACGCATTCTTGGTGAGGATTGGGCTTGACCACCCCGCCCCTCCAGCCGGTGTTGGCAAGGCAGGCCCGTCTGCCCTCAGGCAGGCTTGTCTGCCCTCAGGCAGGCTTGTCTGCCCTCAGGCAGGCCCGTCCAAGGACGGACAGGCTTGTCTGTCCCTCGGACAAGCCCGCCCAGGCACAAATTCTCATCCACCCGACATACCTGCATTTTCGGAATCAGCCTGGCACGAAAAGCGCTTACTTTTGGAACCCGCAACCATTCGGCGCCAAATGCCGTTCCCATGGGCTGGAGCTCACCAAATCAATCGGGCATGCGTACAATTTTCTTGAAAACTGCTTTCCTTTTGTTTTTCACCTTGGGCCTGTCAGCGGCCATGTGGGCCACCCACAACCGCGCAGGTGAAATCGTCATCGAGCAAATAGGCGGTTGCGCCAGTTTCATGGTGCGCTGTACCATCATCACTTATACAAAGACCAGCAGCGTGGCGGCCGACCGCGACACCCTCACCCTGTGCTGGGGCGACGGCAAATGCGACCGGGTGGCCCGCATCAATGGCTTCCAACCCGACCCTGGCGTGGCCCCCCAAGGCGAACCCCTGCCCAACGACATCAAGCGCAACTTCTACGTCGCCATCCATACCTACCCAGGCCCAGGGCGATACACGGTGTCCATGACCGATCCCAACCGCAATGGGGGCATCCTCAATGTCAACCCGCCGGGAAGTGAAAACGTCCAGTTTCACATTCAAACCACCTTTACCCTCTACAACGGCAATTTCGACGGCTGCAACAACACCCCGCGCCTGCTCAACCCCCCGATAGATTACGCCTGTGTGGGTGAAACTTTCGTACACAACCCCGGCGCCTACGACCCCGATGGAGACAGCCTCAGCTATGAGCTCATCGTGCCCATGCAAGACGTAGGCACTCCCGTGCCCAATTACATCTGGCCACCCGACGTGCCTGGCAATGGCGGCTGCTGCCTCACCCTCGACGAAGTCAAGGGCACACTCAAATGGGACGCACCCCAGGTGCCTGGCGAGTACAACGTCGCCATGATCATCATCTCCTGGCGCAACGGCGTGCCCATCGACACCACCATCCGCGACATGCAGATCCTGGTCTTCAATTGCGAGAAAAACCACGCCCCCGAAATCGAAACCATCGAGGAGCTGTGCGTCGTGGCTGGTGAACTCGTCGAATTCACCGTCACCGCTACCGACCCCGACGCCGGCGACAAAATCAAACTCTCGGCACTCGGCGCTCCCTTCGAATTGCCCTTCAGCCCTGCCAGCGACGTCGAAATCTGGCGACCCTTCGGCAACCCCTCCGCCGTCCACGAGGCCCAGCCCGTCACCAAGACCTTCCGCTGGCAAACCTCCTGCGAGCACATCTCCGACCTGCCGTACACCATCGTTTTCAAGGCCGAAGACGACTTCTTCCTCAGCAACGTCAGCGGCAGCACCGGCCTGGCCACGCTCAAAACCGTCCGCATCAAGGTAGTGGGGCCGCCTCCCCAGGACCTGCGCGCCGAGCCCGTCTCCGACCCGGCGCAAATCGTGCTCAAGTGGCAAAAACCCTACGCCTGTGAAGAAACCGAAAACGACCTCTTCTTCGGCTTCTCGGTTTGGCGCCGCGAAGGCAGCAACAACTTCCCGCCCGACACCTGTGCGCCCGGCCTCGACGGCAAGGGATACACCAAAATCGCCACCGTCGGCACTTCAGTGGGCCCCGACTGGTCTTACACCGATACCGACGTTGAGCGCGGCCGCACCTATTGCTATCGCGTGCTGGCCATCTTCGCTCGACGCACCGAAACGGGCAAACCCTACAACCTCGTCGAAAGCCTGCCCTCCGAGGAGGTCTGCTTGCAGCTCAACCGCGACGTGCCCCTCATCACCAAGGTCAGCGTCGAAAAGACCGACGCCGTCGATGGCCGCATCCGCATCCAGTGGACCAAACCCCTCGCCGAAGACCTCGACACCCTGCTCAACCCGCCGCCCTATCGCTACCAATTGCGACGTAGCACCGGCATCGGCACCAAACCCGCTACCATCGTCGCCGAGTTTACCAGCCCCACCTATTGGCAACTCGACCAGCAAGAATACCTCGACGTGGGACTCAACACCCTCGATGAAGCCTATACCTACGACATCGCTTTCTACGTCAATGGCGAAAACTCACCCTTGGGCTTTGCCCCGGCCGCTTCCTCGGTGCGGCTGCAAATCAGCCCTACCGACAACGCCAACAACTTGCTCTGGACCTTCAGTGTGCCCTGGGTCAATGAGCGCTACACCGTTTTCCGATTCAATGGCACCAGCTGGGATACCCTCGCTACCGGCATCACCGACAACTTCTACGTAGATACGGGCCTGATCAACGGTCGGCAGTACTGTTACTATGTCCTCAGCGAGGGTACCTACGGCGTGCCCGACCTGCCCGCACTGTACAACAACAGCCAAGAGGCCTGCGCCATCCCCGTCGACAACGTCGCCCCCTGCCCCCCAAAACTGTCGGTGTTCAACCTCTGCAACCAGAACATCAACTGTAGCGACGCCCCGCTCGAAAACCGCCTGCTCTGGGTAAACCCCATGAACATCTGCCCCACCACCGACGACGTCACTGGCTACCGAATCTACTACGCCCCCATCCAGGGTGAGCAGCTGCAATTGATCGCCGAAATCGACTTCAGCGGCGACACCACCTTCCTGCACCAGCCCGAGCGGGGCATCGCCGGCTGCTACGCCGTCACCGCCATCGACACCTTCTTCAACGAAAGTGCCTCGAGCAACATCGTCTGCGTGGACAACTGCCCCAACTACCAGCTTCCGAACGCTTTTACTCCAAACGGCGACGGCGCCAACGACCTCTTCCGACCATATCCCTATTGTTTCATCGAAAGCATCGACTTGCTGGTGTACAACCGCTGGGGTGAGCTCGTCTTCGAAACCCGTGACCCCGACATCAACTGGGACGGCACCAACCTGCGAGGCCAGCAGCTGCCTGCCGGCACTTACCACTACGTCTGCAAGGTCGTCGAGCAGCGCGTCAGCGGCAACGTCGAATCGCCCACCATTCTCAGGGGTTACATCGACATCATCCGCAACTGAGCATGCCAGGCATTCCCTTTTTCCCAAAAAACCGGCTTGCAAACAGCCTTCGTAGAACGCCGCAAACACCCGACCATGAAATACCGCTGCCTCATCGTCGATGACGAAGAACTGGCCCGCAGCCTCCTGGCCAATTTCATCGGCCGCCTGCCCCACCTCGAAGTGGCTGCCCAATGCAAGGACCCCATGGAAGCCATGGCCGTCTTGCAACAACACAAGGTTGACATCGTCTTTCTCGATATCCAGATGCCCGGCCTCACCGGCGTAGAGTTTCTCCGGAACCTCAAGCTCTCCCAACCCGTCATTTTCACCACCGCCTACCCGGAGTATGCCCTCGAAGGCTACGCCCTCGACGTGGTGGACTATCTGCTCAAACCCTTCAGCTTCGAGCGCTTCCTCCAGGCGGTCAACAAGGCCATCGCCCGATTGGGCAACAACCAGCAAAACCATCCCGACAATCCAACCCACCAACCCTCCGTCGAAAAGGAATTCATCCTCGTGAAGGCCGACTACAAACTCCACCGCATCCGCCTCGACGACATCCTCTACATCGAAGGCATGCGCGAGTACGTGGCCTACCACACACCCTCGGGCCGCCTGCTGGCCCTGCAGTCGCTCAAAAGCCTGGAAGAAGAACTGCCCGCCGACCGCTTCATCCGCATCCACAAATCCTACATCGTGCCCATCGACAAGATCGAGGCCCTCGAAGGCAACATGGTGCACATTGGCAAGGTGAAGCTCCCCGTCGGCGCCAGCTACAAAGAGGCTTTGATGGAAAGGGTGTTCAAGGGGCACTGAACCGCACCCCCAGGTTCGTGCCGTGCGGAAAAATCACGCCCATTGGTAGGGAACGGATCACGCTTTTCGTTCTCAGTCGTGTGTAGCATCGAGGATCCTGTAGAAGCCCACAGGATCAAAAGGATTGGGGTGTTCTGTCCCTTTGCCGCCGACCCGGCCAATCGTTCAGACACAGCCCATTGACAACAAATGCCTGCCAGGCATCGGCCTGACCCAGTCCAGCGTCTCAGAACAGGTTGCCCCGGCCCTGTCCGCCAACAAGGTTGGTCCCATAATCCTCACCTGCCTGCCCTGCCTGCCTGTCGTCAGACAGGCCGACGGACAGGCCCGTCTGCTGACGGACAGGCACTCTTCACAATAACCAACCCACCCGAACATGAAATCACTTTCCACACTCTCCCTCTTGCTGGCATACTCCCTGGCTTTCTCCCAGTCCCATTACACCCAACCTGCCTACCCCGTCAGGGTAGATGCCGGCATGGAATACGGCGAAGCCGTCGATTTTGCCGGCAATACCGTGACGCTCAGCCTCGACATGTATTACCCGGTGGGAGACAGCAACTGCCTGCGGCCCCTGCTCGTGATGATACACGGAGGCGCATTCCTGTCCGGAACCCGATACGATCCAGAAGTAGTGGCAATCTGCAATGAAATGGCCTCCCGGGGCTACAACGTCGCCAGTATCGATTACCGGCTGGGGATTTTGCCGGCGGCCAGCTACATCCCGTACGTGCTATGCCCCTACACCGGCGCCAACGCCTGCATTTACGCAGCCGACAAAATGGAATGGGAGCGGGCGGCTTACCGGGCCATGCAGGACGCCAGAGGCGCCATTCGATTTTTGAAAAACAGAGCCGCTTTGGACTCAACGGACGTGTCCAATGTCTTCGTCGGCGGTGTCAGTGCAGGCGCTATCACCGCCCTGTACGTCGGCCTGCTGGATGAGGAAGCGGAAAAGCCGGCCGCAGCCTTTCAGCTTCCCGACGGCCCTGTCCCCGATCCAGACCTGATGGTTTGCGTGCCACAGCCCTTCTCCACCGAGCGGCCTGACCTGGGCCCGGTGGAAGGGACGCTGAACCTCGGACAGCAAGATGCCTCCGTGGCAGGAGTGGCGGCATTCATGGGCGCCGTCATCGACACCACTTTGCTGTCGGGCGGCACACCACCCCTCTACCTCTACCACCGCACCGACGACCTGGTGGTGCACTGCAACTGGTTCCCGTTCTTTCCATTGTACTGGTATTGCCTGGACCCAACAAACATCTGTCAGCCGAATGCTTCCCGCCCATTTGCCGCCGGCAGCTGTTTCATCAGCAATGAACTCACATCCCAGGGCGTGCCACCCGGGCATTTGTTGGCCGACATCGTCGATCAGGGCTTCCCGGGATCCTGGGATTGCTTCGACAACCCACCCGGACATTCCATCGCCAACATCCCACTCCGGTGCCAGAACCTGAGCAACTTCCTTGCGCCCATCATCGCCGCCAACGGCAATGACCCGGCTGAAAACTGCATGGTCGATCCCACCGGCGAAACGGCCCAACTCGAGCCGATCAGCATTTTCCCCAATCCCCTCACCGGATCGGTACTCCAGTACAGCAACCTGCCCGCCGGCCAGCCCTATACCTGCTCCCTCCTCGACCTCACCGGCCGCCCACTGGCCGCCTTCCTCACCTCCGGTGCACCCGATGGCAGCATCGACCTCCCCCCGCTTGCCCCGGGCATCTATTACCTGCGGTTTTCCTCGGATCGGGAGTCGTTTGTGCTGAAGGTGGTGAAGGGGTGAAACTCCCCCTACCCCTGGCCCTAAAACAGCTCCGGGACAGCCTGGAGGAGAGGCTGTCCCGGAGGGGGAGGGGATTTTAAAGTTATTTTCTGTTGGTTTATGAGTTCACAGGGAATTGAGTTTTGGTGCAATGAATTTGGTTTTTTGATGGACAGGGGGCATTCCTTCAGGCATTTCGCAAAAAAATTGATTAGTCAATTTGGTGAATAGTAGCGTGCTAAAAATTATAGACTTCGAGTTTTGAGAAAAAGCAGTTTGAAGCTGTGGTAATGAAACTTCTGTTTAAAAAGTAAGTTATGCACAGTGGATTGAATTTTTTGACTTATTGCGCTAAATTTTTTCAATAATTTTATTTGGCCTCTTCTCCCAGCTTGAAAAACAGCGGTAAGAATTGATTAACTATCTTTGTCAGGCCAAAGTGGGTTAAAAAGGAAAGAAATTAGGATGGGTCTACTCTGTAAATATCAACCTTTGTTTCCAGGCAACGGCGTAATGCTAAATCATTAGTCCCCAGCTCATACCAACTATTAGGTTTCTGGTAAATGTCCAAACCTCGTCCGATTTTGATTATCCAACCATTATCAAGGCGAATTTCACGATCGTGAAGATTTTTGTTGAATTGGAAATTAAAGGTAATGTCTTGCTCAAGTAAACTCACCTTCAACTCATCAAGTTTTTCCTGGATTGCTTGCATTTGAGCTACATCATCATAACCCGTGATTAGTTCAATGTGCTTAATATTTGATAATCTTACAATAGTTTCACATAAGCGCACAAAATTCTGGATTTGATGAGGTATGCGAATGTATGGGTCCTCCACAACAATTCGCGTGGCACCGTGTAGGTAAGGACCAAATATGTCATCGTAACTAAAACCAATGTCACCATAACGGATTGTGAAGTGTTGTTCTTTAGCTAAAGGCTCTATTCCTTTTTCTGGCGATGGCGACTCGATAATAGTATTGCTTGCAAGTTGCGTGCTGGGCTTTAATATTGGATGCTGGACAATATCCATGTCGCTCTTCTTCGTACCAATACTTTGCTGAATTGATTGGACATTAGCAGATTCTGGACATTCAACAACAATTTCTTTCCCCGTACAATTAAAAAAAGATAGTTGTATTCGAGCAAACTCATCATCGGGTTTTCGTTTGTTCATCTGCTCTTTTATTCTACGACGGCCTTCGATGGCGTAGGCTGTATATTCATCAAAATTTTCATCACTAGGAGGACCATCAGGGTGAAGGATTTTTAAGATAGCACTTATAGTTTTTTTGATGGCTTTTTCGTCGCGCCCTTCTACATTACCACCTAAGCGCACCCGCCGATTAACCTCTTCGTAGCGGTTGGTATGGGTGAATTGGTGGTGGAAAGCCTCGGCCAGATAGTCGGTGATGAATCCGTAGGCATTGGTCAGGTATTCGCTTCCCAGTTTGGGCATTTCCCAACCAGGCAGGTAGAAAGCGAAGCGATCCATAATGGCCAGATCGAACTCTGGAGGCAATGGGAGAAAAAGGTCGTGTTCGCTCGAGTTCACCAGTTGTTCAATGGAATGGTCGATGTTACCGTTGAAAGCCAGGCTGGCATCGGCAATCACATCTACACCGCGGGAGAACCGGCCATTGGCCATGTAGTCTTTCATGATTTGAAGTGTGTCTGGATCTTTGATCTTGATGCCGGCCACCTCGTCGAAAGCCACCACATCCCAAAAACCCACCAACCCCACCCGCTTGCGCGCGTTGTTGTAGAATAGAATTGCCTTGGTGGTCTGCCCGCCGGAGATCAGGGTGGAGTAAGGCGAAAACTCACTGAAAAAATAGGATTTGCCTGTACCCCGAGGCCCCAGCTCGATGAAGTTGTAATTGGGCTCAACCAGGGGGGCGAGACGAGCGATAAAATGCAATTTTTGTCGGTGGGAGAGTTTGGCCGGTTCCAGGCCCACCGAACGCAGGATGACGTCCAGCCATTCGTCCCGGCTAAAAGCCTTGCGCCCCTCGGCATAACTTTCGAAATCGAAGCGGCTGAGCTGGATGGGCCGCAGGTCCTCGATGTAGAAGGTGTAGTTGTCCGTGTCGATGTCATTGTAGGCAATGGTAACCTCGGCCCAAATACCGCCTTCCAACAAGCGGTTATTGTCCCGATAAAAACGCTCTGCAATGGCCACCCGCTGGGAGTTAAAATTTTCAAGTGCAGCCCAGTGGCGCTTTTCTCGCTCAATGTAATTAACGTGGACTTTATCGATGAAACGATAACGGCCTTTGGTAGCAACTTTTGACTGGGCTGCATTAGCCTCGTCTGGGCGCACATAATTGTCCTGAAGAGTAGCCAGAACAGCCTCCAGCCCGGCCTGGATCTCGGATTCATCGTCGCTGGCGCAGTAGCGGGCTAAGAGAAACTCAAGTACGAATGTGGGTACGTTGGTGCCTTTCTTGATGCGGTGTACTAAATCCTTGCGCACCCCCTTCCCGGGATAGATCTCGTTTAGTTTGCGATCAAGTTCATCCATATGCTTATTATACCGTGTAATCTGTTTCCAATTCAAGAGGCTTACCCACAGCTACCTGGGTGTTGGGATCCAGGGCTTTGACCGTGAATCTGCCTTCAAACGACATATCCATCCTGAGTGTTACCTTCGCTCGCTCACCCGACTTTAGGCGGATGACTCGGTCGGTAGGGTTGACTACACCCCCAGGTTTGGCTTCACCGACGACCTTGCCGGCTTCGTCATAGGCCTCGATAACCAGCGCCACTTCGCCAATGTCGAAAAGTTCTGGCTGTTGTCCTGCGATCACTTCGATTACCGGTAGCCGCGTGGTGATTTTCTTGGTACCTTGTTTATAAGAGAGTGTGACTTCTAACGTCTTTGCCCGGTGTGCCTCGGATGAGTGCAGGAGAATGTGGATCACGGGCACGATGGCCTCCTGCAAGGAAAGCCCACCGTGGAAGTAGGTCTGGCCGGTCCGGTAGGCCACCAGCGCCCGGGGCACGGCGGCCTGGGCAAAATCGCCGGGAATACCTAGCCGTTCCGCCGGCAACACCAGGTTGGCGGCGTCGCCGGCGCCGTCGCCCAGCAGCATCCGCTCGTGAACGTTCAGCCAGTTGCCCGGCGGGTGACTGCACACATCGGCGGCATCCGGCGCCGGGTTGAGATAGAAACCGTGGTCGGTGAGCAGAAAGGCCTCGTGAAAGCCCAGGTGCCGCAGTTTGTTCAGGGCTGCGCCCACCTTCTGGAAGGTGCGGCCGATCAAGGATGGAGCCGCTTCGGGGTTGGTCTCGAAGTCATTGTCCATCTCGTTGCTGCGCAGCACCAAGAGTTCTACGGTTGGATCTATATTTTTTTTCTGTTTAATGAAATCATTGAGTGGTATTTCGTGGAAACGCTGGCCATACTGCCTTTGGAGTACAGCCATACGTTGACTGACGTTCGCCAATGATTGATTTTCCCATAGCACACAGAGTCTGTCGCCATCACTTTTTTTTAGGTATAAAACTGCGGCAGCCTTGGGAAGCAGGCTCGCCATGCCCACAGGGGTGACGGTGGGCAGTTGGGCGCAGGCGGCCTTTATCTCTACTTGACCCAGGTCGCTCAGTTGCTTGCTCAGTTCCACGCCCAATTCGTAGCGCAAGGCATCGATCAATAGGACGGCTATCCGGCGGCCGCTTTGCTTAAGTGCTGGAGTTACCAATCTGTCAAAAGAATCTCGATTGGCCGGGAATTCTGATAAAGGCCAGCCAACCTTCTCCACATGGTTGAGGAAGACTTGCTGAATAGCATTGGCAAGACGAGTGTAAATACCCCTTGCAAGGGTCTTAAGGCCGTCGATTTCTTCGTCGGGTAAAATATAATAAGTGGCAGCCTGCTCAAACTCCCGCTGGCAACGATCAATCTCTCGCAGGCTGGTGGTGTAGAAGTCAATCAAGGCCTTGAGTGATGAGACGTGTTGAGGGAGCTCTCGCTCTGCGTCCTGAACAGCCTGCACCAGAGCAGCAGCAGCCTGGACCAACCCCCAGCGGATGGTGTTCTCTCCTCGTTCCGTCCAGACAGAGCGGGCATGCCGACCCAGTACAATATGTAGGAGGTCCATATTATAAGTCTGCAGGGCAGTCACAGCCCGTCGAAAGCCGGCCTGTTCTTCGAAAGGGAAGGTGTCTCTTTCGCCAAAGTCGTCAATTCCTTTGCAATGCTGGAAAAGGTCCAGTTCTCGTTCAATCGCCTCGGCACGTTCGATGTAAGTTGACCGGGTGCGCTGGTCATTGCGTAGATGTTCGCAGAGGTCGAAAACTAGCGTCTTGGCTTGAAGCGGAGCGCGAGGAACGTTGCTCAAAGATTCTGGAGGGCCATCTGGCAGATCGAAAGCGAACTCGCTGAAGAGCACAAAGCGCCACAGTTCCTCGGCCACCGGCTCCCAGCTCTCGAGCTTGGTCGTTAGGGTCAGCCCCAGGGTGCTTTTAAACAAGTCTTTGGCCTCTGCCAGCCAGCTCTTATTGTCGGCCAGGGCCTGGCTCTGTTTTTTTTGGGGGGCCAGCAAGGCCAAAAGCATCTCCCGGGCTGACTCTACCTTCAGCAGGGTTTGCAAGGTGGGCCACCCGCCCTTACCGCCGATGGCGTCGATCACGGCGAAGGATGGATTGGAATCCTGACTAAATATCCGGCGGATCTCGGTGGCGTGGTCGGGTTTGGCCTTCAGGCAGAGGCTCAGGTATTGGTCGCCGTCGTTGGTGGGGTCGGGGAAGACCGCGCCGCAGGCTCCGTAGAGGGCGAAGGGGTCCTGCTGTTTGTCTTCATCGCCCAGGGGGGCGGCCGCCGGCACATAGACCAGCAATCCCTCTAAACTATTGTTGGGCTGCCCCAACGTTTGCAATAGGTTCAAGGCTTGCAACCGGGCCTCCAGGCTGCTCTCGCTAGCATCCACCACCTGGATTTTGTCATTGGCCAAAGCCAGGCACAGGTCCCGGTAACGGCCATTCGGGTCGTAGACCACTAAGACCTCGTGCTGGAGCAGGCGAGGTAATATGATTTCCTGTTGAATAAATTGACTGATCGTGCTCATAGATCTAATTCTCCTTGGATGTTATCAGCCTTCTTCCGTCCCCGGCGTTTCTGCGTCTCTTGCGGCGGCTCGACGTAGAGATGCTCCAGATCGTGGGCGATGGCCAGGGATTTGTCATGCTTGCATTTTTCGCGCACCCGCTCCGGCCAGATGCTGTAGGCCAGGTGCGCCCAGTCGTATTCGCCGGCTTCCAAATTCTCCCAGGTCTCGCGCAGTCGGCTTTGCCACGAGCGGTGGCGGAAGAGTTTCCACAGGGGCGCGGCGGTGATTTGCACGCCGTCGTTCAGGTTCGGCTTCCAGAAGGCGGCCACGCGCAGCAGTTCCTCGCGGAAGTCCTTCAGTTCGGCCTCAAAATCGGTCAGGCGCGCCAGTTCGGCCTCCTCGTCCCGGCTGCGGGTGCGCTTCTGGCGCAGGCGGGAGAGATCTTCGGCCACCTGCTTGAGTTTGGGGTCCACGAAGTCGTTGACGCAGGTGTAAAGGGTCTGGTCGGTCAGGCGGTGGTAGTAGAGCCACAGGGTGTAGGCGCCGGAGGCGGTGGACAGGGGCCAGTAGATGGGCGCGTAGCGGCGGCTCTTGGAGTAGCGCTTCAGATGGTCGTCGAAGAACAGGTTGGGCTTCTGGAAATAGTCCCGCAGAGAGTCCACGCCCAGGATCCCGCAGGCTTCGGCTTCGATGGCCTCGGCCCGCTCGCCCCAGATGACCGCCAGGGCCTCCCGGACGCGGCCGACGATGTCCTCCGAATGGCCGGGGTCGTCCACCAGGACGCCGCCCCAGGAGATGCGCAGGGGGTAGTCCGGCGGCACGTCCTGCGGCGCGGCGGGCAGGCCCTGTTCGTTTTGCAGCATGCCCGGCGGGCAGGCCGGCAGGGGGGCGAAGGGATCGGGCAGGGGCGGCGGCTGGCGCTCGCCCGTGGCGTAGCGGATGTCCCAGCGGCCAAGACACGCTCCTTGTCCATAGTTGAGCATTTCAAATGTGATATCCTTAGAGGTATTGCCATTTCGATTTGCAAATTTGGGCACCAAACGAGACCTTTTATCACTATCTAGAGATGGGATGGATTCAGGAAAAAGTGCGTCCCCAACGAGAGTATCAATGTTGTCGCTGATCTCTTGAAGTTTATAGATTAATTCTAAACGTTGCTCACGAGCACCGTGTATGTTAGTGTGCACAAATGGAGAGACAAACAATGGCGATGGCTCGGATTTTATTTCGAGTTCCATTATGGTTTTACATGCTTGATTGGTTAAAATGCCCAGAGTTGTGTCCAGTTTACTTAATAAATTTGGATCGAATGGGAGGTTTCTCACGGCTCGGTTCTCTATTTTTCGATATCTGCCGAACGCATATAAAAGATCTTGAGTCCAGCTCGAGCAGAGAAGCCCAAGAACAGCCATCCGGTCTATGTCGTCTTTAAGAAATATCGATATCGATTCTCCGGAAAAGATATGTCCTGCAGGCATAGCCCGAGGTCCGAAGCCAATACTAGACACGCGTGGATAAGTTATACCCTCCTTGAACCAAAACGATATACTTTGGATGACTTGAGCATCGGTTCCATAGGAGCCGATCTGAAATGCCCTCGCTTCCTTGCCATTAGCAAACCACTTATAGAGAAGCGGTGTAGGTGAAAAAAATGGCTGGTAGTCACCACCTTTTTCGTATCCAAACCAAGTTTGGCCAACGGTTGATGGTTCCACTTCCCATCTTAGTCTTAGAAAACGTGTGTCATCAAATGTGTGATTTCCATTTACAACTTGACCAATAGCGGGTTCTAAGGTGTTGTAAATCATCCATAAATGAAGCTTTTGTGAATCAACATGGTAACAGAACGGAATTCCATATAACCTCTGAAAGACCTGAAGATTCTGAACAATAAAGGTCTTTTCTGGCTCTAGTACCGAAGCCAATAATTCTGACGCTTTGTCGCCGCTATTTGTTAAGTCGAGAAACATTGTATTCGCTTGAGGACGATCCATGCTCACTGATAGAGCTGTATCCACTGCTGCATTATCCAGCACACCACTGCCTAACTCGACAAGGCAGTACAGAGAGCGACTCGAAACCCAATATTCGCGAAGCGCACGCAATTGCTTTGTGTACAGGAAAAGAGAAGAGGTAATCGCTCCTACGATGCCTTGCGAAGTAATGGATTGACACCGTGTGAGAAAGGCGGCATATATGTCAGTCCAAAATCTGGAATATTCTTTACGAGCGTATTGTTCTACTGCAGATTGCATCTTTCCAAACGGTGGATTCATCAACGCTACGTCATAGCGCTGGCGACACAACTGGATGAAGGCAAAGCCCTGGGCGGCGTCGCCGGCGAACAGGCGGCGGCGGTAGGGGCTGCCTGCGGCAGCTTGCCCGTTCGCCGCGCCCTCGGCGTAGTCCTGCAGGGCGGCCAGCACCAGATCTTCGGCGTGGTCCCAGAAGTCCAGGTCGCCGGTTCCCAGGTCGTACTCCAGGGCCTTGAAGAGCGGGCTTTTCTCCGCGGAAGCCTCTCGGGCGGCGGCCACGGCCTCCCGCAGGGTCTCTTCGATCTTGAGCAAACTGCCGGCTTCCCCGGCCAGGGCCATCTCATCCCAGATGGCCCGCACCAGGCCCGCCAGGGCCTCGGCCATGGCCGGGGTCACCCGCAGGCGTTTGCCCGGCGGCAGGTTCAGGACCAGGCGCAGCAGGCGCTCCAGGTGGCCCTGGTCCAGGGTGGCCAGGAACTCCTCCAGCATGGCCCGGTCGCCGGGCATCGGCTCCGCGCAAACGATGTTGGACTGGCGAATTTGCGGCCGTTCGGCCGGCTTCAGCCCCTGGGCCTGCCAGGCTTTCTGCGCCCGCAGCCACAACGAAAGCCCGGCAATCTGCACGGCGCGCGGGTCGATGTCGATGCCGTGGATGTTGTACTCGATAATCAGGCGGGGGATATCCCGGCGCAAGGCGGCTTTGTCCGGATAGGTCTCGCGCAGGGGGCGCAGGCCGGGACTGCGCCGGAAGGCGTCCGGCCCCAGGCGGGCCTCCAGTTCCCAGGCTTCTTGGTAGATGCGCTCGTAGAGGTCGAAGGCATACAGGCCGAAGTGCATGGAGCCGCAGGCCGGGTCGAGCATTTTGATGTCCCGGGGGTCCTTCAGCGGCCGCACGGGGATGAACACCGGCCAGTGCAGGAGCTCCTCTTGGGAGAGATCGGCTGTGGGTGGATCCTGCAAAGCCGAACGCAGGGCATTGTAGGCTGTCCGAATGCCCTGGAGAATGGGGTCTTCTTCTTCGGTGCTCCGAACACCGTGACGCAGCACCCCTCGCTGGTAGGCAAAGAGGATCAGCCACAGTTCCAAAGGATTCTGGGGCAGGGGCGCACCTTCCTCCACATGAGCCTGCATATGACGGCTGGCGAACGCCAGCACGTCCCCGTAGCCAAAGCGCTCCGACAGCGCATACCCGTCGATGAGCAAAGCGAACTGGCCGATTTCGTCCAGCGGTGGATGTTCGGGCAGCGCGGTAAAGTCGCCGGCCAGGGCTGCCTGCACCCAGGCAGCGCTCTCTCGGTGGCTGATAGCCGGATTGCCGAGGAAGATCTCCCGGGGCCGGCGCACCAGATAGCGGCAGGTCTCCACCAGGCCCGTTTCCCCCTTCGTCATCTCGTACCAGATGCGGCCCAGGGTGTTGTCGGTCAGGAATTCCACCACGTAGCGCGGGGTGAAGAATTGGTTGCGCACGGCCAGTTCCCGGCTGTTGCGGGGCGCCGTGGATGCCTTGCGCATCTGCTGGCGTTCTTCCTTGCTGTTGAAATACTGGTACACCCAGCCGATGGTTTCGTCCTCGGCCCACAGCGGTTCTAGATCAGGTGCGTTCATCAGCTCCAGGAGGTCCAGCAGGACGGTGGGCCGGGGGAACAGCCGGCCTTCCGGGCTGAAGCGGTCGAAGAGGGGCGGTAGTTCTACGGCCAGTTCGTCGAACAGGCTGAAGAGAAAGGTCTGGTAGGCTTCGCCGGTCTCACCCAGGGCCGAGCCGGCCAGCATGGCGTACAACTGGAAGCCCTGAGAGCGGTAGCCCTGGCCCACCGCGGGCAGGATGATGCCCCGGGCCTCGGCCATGCGCAGGGCGCACAGGCGGTTGAGCACGGTGAAAGCCTGCTCCCGCAGGATACGGTCCAGGGCGGCCTGGCGGTTCTTCTTGTTGTCCGCCTGCCCGGCCAGATAATAGCTCAGGGTCTCCCGCAGGATGCGGGCCGTCTCCCGACGGGCGTCGTCCAGGGCGGTCAGTTTGTCCAGGGGCGCGACCAGCCCGGTGGTCGGGTCCAGGCCGTATTCGTGCTGGAGCTGTCGGGTGAATTCCTCGGTCAGCAGGCTGCGGGCCTGGCTCACGAAACGGGCCAGTCGGTTGCGGGTTTCCTGGTCAAAGGCCATGTTCACTCCTCGACTTGGATGGTCACTTCGATCTCACTGTAGAGTTCCAGTTCTCTGGCCACGGCCTCCAGGCTGTGGATCAGGGTCTTGAGGGCCCGCAGGTCGGTGACACGGCGGGGCACAGAAACGGTGCGGACCAGGCGTTTGCCGTCCTCTTGCACCTCCTCCTGCAGGCGCTGCTTGCGGCGCTCCTCGGCCAGGGTAGCCACCTGCCGGCGCAGGTTGGCGACCTGTTGCTGGATGGCGAATTCCTGGGCCACCATCTTCTTCAGTCCGGACAGGTCCGGCGTCCCCTCGTACAGCAGGGCGTCCAGTTGGGCCAGGATGCCGGCCTGTTCCTCCTGGGTCAGCTCCTGCCAGTCCAGCATGGCCTGCAGGTCGGCTTTGGCCGCCTGGATGGACGCCACCTGGGCCGTGGCCATGCGCCGTACGGCCTGGCTCACGGCGGCCTGAATGCCGGTGAGGGCGCTGTTCAGGTCGGCGGTGTGGCGGTAGAAGTCGTCCTCGCCCATGCGTCCGGCAATCTGCTCCAGGGTCTCCCGTACGGCTTCCTTAAGCGCGGCCGGCTCCCCGGCGTCAGGCAGCTCCTGGATGGCCTGCACATGGGCTTTCAGGGCCACGATGGTGCGCTCCAGACCCTGCTCCAGGGCCTGGGAGGCCTCGGCGGCCCACTTCAGGCGCTCATAGAGGGCCGATTCCTGGCTGCCCAGGCGCTGGGGCAGGTCCGAGGCGTCGGTCTCCAGCACGTCCGCCAGGTCCTGGGTGAGCCGGCGCATCTCCTCGTCACCGGGCAGCTTTAACTGGCGCAGTTTTTCGGCCAGGGAACCGTACCGCTGCTGGAGCTGGGGAAAATGCTTCATGGCCGCCTTGCTGATCTCCTGCTCCAGGGGGATGACCTGTTCGCCGGTCAGTTCGGTGAGGCGTTGGGCGGCCCGGGCCAGCACGGCGGGTTCCAGTTTTTCATCCCGCAGGGCCACGCCTACGGATTTGAAGGCGTTATTGGTGCGCAGGGCCTCGATGGCCTGCTGGCCGTTGACGGTGATCTCCCGGCCCGAGACCTTGAGCTTGATCTCGCCGGCCACCAGCAGGGCGGCTACCAGGTAGCGCAGGGTGTCGGGCGACCAGCCGAAGGGGGCAGCGGTAAAATGGTCGCTCAGGCGTTTGCCGTCCACCACGCCGCTGCGATCGAGATAGTCCTTGAGGCTCACCAGGGCCTTGTGGTCCGAGTCGATGCGAGGGCTGCCGCCGACCATTTTCACCAGGCCCAGGGGATCCGTGGCCGCGGTGACCGCCTTCAGATTGCCCAGGCGCAGGAATTTTTCGGCCAGGCCGGTCTCGGCCCGCACCGGCGCCTCGTCGTAGCGCTCGAAGACCTGCACGGCCACGCCGGCCAGGTGCTTTTTGGCGGCCTCCAGCAGATCAGCGCCCAGGCTGTCCACAGCCGTGGCCTGCCCCCGGAAAATGAAGGAGCCCTGGCTGAGCTGGTTCTTGAGCAGCCGTTCCAGCTCGCTGCGCAGGGCCGCGGCCCGGTCGCTCTGCCCCTGGCAGTACTCTTTGACCTCCTGGTCGGGGTCGTTGCGGTGGCGGTTGGCGATCTCCTGGCAGCGGTAGATATCGGCCACCAGGTCGTCGATGCGGGCATCTCGGCGGGCCAGCAGGAAGATGGTGTGCTGGCTGCTGCGCTGGCGGGATTCGTCCAACAGGCGGTTGCGGGCGGCTTCGTAGTCCTCGGGCGCTACCAGCTCCACCACGGTCTGGATGGTCTCCCGCTCGCCGCTCAGTGCCACGATCTGGCCGCCGCTGGCCACCTTCAGGCCGCTGGTCACGGTCAGGGTGTTGTGCAGCCGGGTGGCGGGCAGGGGGCTGTAGACCTCCTTCAGGGCCTCGTTGAAGATGCGGCGGGTATCCACGGAGCGCAGGGGCAGCTCGGCCCGCTCCCGGTCGATGTCGTTGATCTTCTCACTGAAGAAACAGAGATTGCCGTCCTTCTCGCCGAAGGGCACCATGCCGTCGTTCTTCAGGTCCTCGATGGCCTGGGCGATCTCCTCCGCCCGGGAGGGGCTGTCCACGGCCGGGTGCGTGAGGCTGGCGATGTTATGGGGCGTCACCGGCACATTGCCCAGGATCTGCAGCACGGCCACGGTCTTGGCCACTTCCTGGTGGATGGGGGAGTGGCTGAAGCGGATAAGGGCCTTGCCCACGGCCTGATGGATCGACGGCGCGGCCCGCTGGATGTCCTTTGCCAAGGCGTCGTAGAGGGTGACGGTGGTGGCCAGCCAGCCCACCGGACGGTCGGCGACGGCCGGCCGGCCATCGTTCTCCTCGATAAGGATGTCCTGGATGACCTTGATGGCCGAGCGCAGGCCGATGCCGCCGGTGGATTTGGCCAGAGCGCCCAGGAGGTGCAGCAGGATGTCGAAATGGGCGGGCAGGAAGGGGTAGAGGTTGACGAAGGTCTCCTTGTCAAAGTCGGCGTCGTAGAAGCGGGCGTCCTGCAGTTTGGTGTTGAAGCGCAGGGCTTGGCCGTGCTGGTCGAAGAGGGCGCGCAGACGGTTGGCGCCGTCGGGCGATTTCGCCAGCAGGCGGCGGTAGCAGATCTCCTTGATGTCCCGGGAGGCCAGGTCGATCTTGATGGGGAAGCGGGCCTCCAGCTTGTACAGTTGGGGCGAGTTGAGGGCAGCCCGGGGGTCGTCTTCGGTCAGGGTCTGTTGGGCCGTGGCGATGAGCCAGGCCTTGCCGCCGCCGATCTCCTTGATGTTTTTGGCCAGGCCGTCCAGGTTGAGGATCAGATTGGGGCGGGAGGCCACGTACTGGCCCACCTCGTCGATGATGAAGATCACGTACTCCTTGCCGGAGGTTTCCCGCACGATGTCCAGCATCTCCCGCACCCGCTCGTTCTCGAACACCTTGAACTCGCCGGTCTCGGTGTTGAAGGCGGTGGGCGTCTTGAACAGGTTGGGATAGAACTCGTGGGCCAGTTCCGGGACCAGGCTGTCGACCACCAGGGGGTCGTCATGCACCTCCTCCCATGGGAGGCCCAGCTCCTCCTGCACCCGCTGGCAGAAAGCATCGTAGCGGCCGTCTTTGCGCAGCCGGCGTTCCAGGGCGGCCACCTTGAGGTTGCGGGAGTAGCCGGCCCATTGCAGCACCTTGTAGAAGAGGACGCTGGAGACCTCCTCCATGGTGGCGCCGGCCAGCATCTCACTGGCCAGATCGAGCATTATCACGGCGGCGGGGAAGCGTTTGGCAACAGTCGCCAACAGGGCCTGGGTCTGGGGCCTGTTCATACGGTCCTGCAGGTATTTCAGGAAAGGCACACCCTCGATGGTGACCCGCTCGTCCAGGGCCAGGCCGAGATACTTTGTGAAAGACGACTTACCGGAACCGTAAAAGCCGGAAACCCAGACGCCGATCTCGTTTTGCTGGCCGGAGTCCATAGCCAACTGCATCTTGGTGAGCAGCTCCTCGAACTGCTCCTCCATGGTTTCGGTGACCACGTACTCGGTGATCTCGGCCTTCAGGCGGCTCTCCTGGCTGGCCGCGTAGGTGATCACCTTGTCAATTGGACGGTAGATGTCCTTTGATGAGTCAAATAACTTTTTGATTTCCATATGACCACTTTTATCCACCTACGTGAAAGGATCGATAATTGCCGTCTTCCGGATAAAATCCCAAAAACTTCAAGCGAGTTTTTCCTGTGCGTACCCCAGGGTAAAAAAAGACGGTGGTTTTTTTGAATTTACCATATAGCTGGTTTTCAATGGCACCGATACGTGTGTAAGGGTGAAGTGCCTCAAGGTCCGTTACAAGCAAAATAGCATTTGGTTTCTCGGCTGCCTCTGAGAGCCGAACCTCCAGCGCTTCTTTCAGACTACCTTTGGCCAGATAATTGGATAGGGCCTTGTTGGTCCTATCCCATGCCAGGGGAGTTTTACGATCTTCCTTTAGCCACAATTGCCAAAGTGGTGCTTGTTCAAAAATAGAAATGAGTGCGCGTGCTGCGGAAAATTCGAACACCTCAAATCCGTCGTTCTTTAGACGTGCTTTCCAGGCTGGTAAGCGACGTTTGACCTCCAAAATGTCTTTGGGAGGAAAAATGAGATAGTAGACAGGGTCAAAGCTGGTGTGACCAAGCGTTTGCCCATTTTTTATTCGCTGTATTAATTCGTTAAAATTATCTTCGAGATAGTTCATTGACTACGTCATTTAATGATTTATATTGCCAATCAATTCGAACTGCACCTCCACCAGATTGAATAATAAACCATCCTTGGCTTGATAAGCGTTTTAGTTCATTGAGTACATCGTTTCGGCTTAGACCGAACAACTCCCAATCCGAATGGCTAAGCACGCTGTTGTCTCCCATACCGGCGAAGTGCAAATCGAATGATAAAAAAATTGCAACTTCATCCAATAAACGAAAAGGCAAAATGCGTCGATTGCCCTTTGAGACATTTTCAAGCAAACCAAAGTCAGCACAAGTCCCAGTCAAGTAACCCGAAATTCTATTTATTGTACTTTCTGCCCACGATGTTGTCGTTTTTCCACTCTCGACAGCACTTCGTACCCAGTTTTTCGCTTGCTCCTTGGTAAGCGTATCGAAACCGGCTGTATAAGCGTGCCAATATACCTCACGGATGAAATCATAAAGTATGGCATTCGATCTACAGGTAAAAAGAAACAAAATCTGATCAAAAGCACTCGATGGTATCTCGTTCAATAATTGCTTGAGAAATTTCGCAGGATAATCCCCTTGTGTAAGGTATCTTGGAGAGATTCCCTCTTTAATTAGATTTCTTAACCTTCTCGATGAGATGTTTGAAAAAACGCCAGCGCTCAATGCTTGTTGGGTTAATTCACTTGCAGACATCCCTTCTTTCCAAAGTGAAAGCAATTGTTTGGTTTCGGGAATTAACCCTAATCCAGCTTGAAGACGAGTGGTGTAAGTGCGATTAATTTTCATGAGAAATAAGGAAAAACGGGATTTTTGAGTGTAAAACCACAAAAATAATATTGGGCTACATATCGCCATTTTTCCAGATCATACAAGTCTTTAGGGCTCCCAACTTTTACGGGGCCAGCTTCGATGGGTTGGCCTGGTATAGCGAAATGCTTAATATGATTGAGCAATTCCTCTTGAGAGTTGAATAGTTCAGTTTGGGAGGTCAAAGATTGATCAAGTAGATATCTATGGATGGCTTGCTCCATCTCCTCCGACAGGCGGAATAGGTGATAGGTCTGACCGACGCCGATGCGTTCATCGTGCTCCAACGTGGCGGCCCTGGTCACCCCGTTGCATTGCGCCAGCAGCCGGGTGCGGGGGAAAAGGGGGGTGAGAAAAGCCTGACTACCCTGGGCGAAAAAGGCACTTTGCCACCACTTAAAGGGATCTTTTTCACCTAACATGGCAACTGAAATTCTCAGTTTCGTCAAAGGTTCAACAAGGTCAAATAACATATCCTAAAAACTTTTTAGAGATGAGGGAGGTAATAGATACAAAGTAGCATAAGGCTAATAGTAAAGGACAAATAAAACAATGATTCCCTTCACCCCCACGGCTTCGCCCCCGATAAGTCGCAAAGACCATCGTATTTGAGAAAACAATCTTTGAAAAAGGACCTGTGGAGCGGCACATAATCGATACTTGTCGAGCAAATGTAATGAATCTTTAAAATTCTCCTATTGAGGTAAATTATGACAGTATAAGGGATGTAGGCGAAAAACCTATACCTGCTCCCTCCTCGACCTCACCGGCCGCCCACTGGCCGCCTTCCTCACCTCCGGTGCACCCGATGGCAGCATCGACCTCCCCCCGCTTGCCCCGGGCATCTATTACCTGCGGTTTTCCTCGGATCGGGAGTCGTTTGTGCTGAAGGTGGTGAAGGGGTGACCATTTCGAAGACTGTTATTAGCAGGAACTGTTGTTTCATCTGACCCTGGAATCCCGTCAAGACAATGGGGGCATTCAATCAGAATGCCCCTCACTTTGTCATCTTACTTGCAAACGAGCGGAATATCCAGTGGCCGGGCGGTGTACGTGGATTTATTCAGAAGCCTTCAATAACTTCACATCCGCATTGCCCGAAGGGCGAGGAGAAGAAAACGAAGCTTCAATTCCGGCGTGTTACTTTGAAGCTTTGCCGGATTATGGACTCGTAGGCTGGTATTTGCTGAAAAAATACCGGCACCCCACCAAATAAAGACCCGCTTTCTAACCCTCGAAAATCACTTTGACCCGGTCATCCCGCTGGAGTGCCGGGTTGAATTCGTGTTATGAAACGTGAACCACACCCTCAGCCAGCCGGCAGGCTGGTTGTTTGAATGAACACCCTTGTGCAATGAAAGCAGCTACCCTGAAGATTCTCGTCTTTGCTTTTACCCTCATGGCAGGATTGGCAGAAATCCATGCCCAGTGCCCGCCGCCGGGTTTTCCGCAACCCGGCAACACCTGTCCCGATGCCCCGGTGCTCTGCGACAACATCGACGGCTACTGTGCCACCGTCAACAACAACAATGTGGTGCAGCCATTTCCCGGCTGTCCTAACAACGTGCTCAACAACGACGAGTGGTTTGCCTTTTTTGCCGGCACCACCACCATCACCCTGGAGATCACCCCTTCCAACTGCCAGCAGAGTGGTAACATGGGTTTGCAGGGGGGTATCTACGGAGCTTGCATCAGCCAAATCATGGATGTGCAGTGTCCATGCACGCAGAATCCTTTCCAGCTCACGTCCAACAACTTCGTCGTGGGGCAGATTTACTACCTGGTCATCGACGGGTGTGCCGGCAACGTGTGCGACTACTCCGTGGCTGTGCTGGAGGGTTCGACAGTGCCTTTCCCGCCCGACAACCCCGGCCCCATTTCCGGGCCGACGACCGTCTGCACCAATGGCTCCAACGGCTATTCCATCACGCCGCCCAACGGCGCTACCCAGTACACCTGGACGCTGAATCCACCATTGGGAACCATCTCTGGCAACAGCAACAGCATCAACATCAGTTGGGGAGCCAACGCGGGTACCACCCAGCTCTGCGTGCAGGTGGCCAATTTCTGCGAAGTCAACTCCAACCAGAGCTGCACCACCATCACGGTAGATCCCACCCCTACGGCCAGCATTTCCGGTTCCGGCACCCTGTGCAAGGAAACCGCCGACACCGTTTGGCTCACCGTCAACTTCACCGGCACGGGCCCCTGGACATTCGTCTATCGCATCAACGGTGTGGCCCAGCCGCCCATCACTACCAGCCAGAACCCGTACATGCTGCCCATCACCACGGGAGGCACCATCACCCTGCAGAGCGTTACCTCGGGCCCAGCCAACTGCCCCGGCACCGTGTCGGGATCGGTCACCATCAACGAAATCGACCTGCAGTTCCAGGTGACGACCACGGCAGCTACCTGCGGGCAGAGCAACGGCGCCGTCAACCTGAGCGTCAACGGTGGCCAATCGCCCTACACCTTCAACTGGAGCAACGGCGCCACCACCGAAGACCTCAGCAACGTGCCCTCGGGGACTTATACCGTCACCGTGACCGACGCCAATGGATGCTCGGAGACCACCACCGCCACCGTGGACAACAACCCCATCAACATCAACATTTCCGGCACCACCACCGCCAACACCACCTGCAACGGCGGCAACGGCTCCGTCAACATAACCGTCACGCCCACTGGCAACAACTACACATTCAACTGGAGCAACGGCGCCACCACCGAAGACCTCAACAACGTGCCCAACGGCACCTATACCGTCACCGTCACCCTGGGCACCACCTGCTCGGCCACGGCCAGCTTCACCGTCCAGAACCAGCCGAACACGCCCAACCTGTCGGCCAGTACCACGCCCAGCACCTGTGAACTGGCCAATGGCAGCATCGACCTGACCGCTTCGGGAGGTGTGCCGCCTTTCACCTTCAACTGGAGCAACGGCGCCACCACCGAAGACCTCAACAACGTGGCGCCGGGCAGCTACACCGTGACCGTCACCGGCGCCAACGGCTGCACGAGTACCACCACCGTCAACCTGACGAACAACAACCCGCCCATCACCATCACGCCAAACGTGACGGCCAACACCACCTGCAACGGCGGCAACGGCAGCATCAGCATCAGCATTTCGCCGCCCGCCCCGCCCGCTGGCGGCAGCTATACCATCACCTGGAGCAATGGCCAGAGCGGCACCACCACCCTCAACAACCTCACGCCCGGCACCTACACGGTGACCGTGGACGGCGGCGGAGCCTGCACGCAGACGGCCAGCATCACCGTGCCCGACCAGCCGAACACGCCCAACCTGTCGGCCAGTACCACGCCCAGCACCTGTGAGCTGGCCAATGGCAGCATCGACCTGACGGCTTCGGGAGGTGTGCCGCCTTTCACCTTCAACTGGAGCAACGGCGCCACCACCGAAGACCTCAACAACGTTTCCGCCGGCAGCTACACCGTGACCGTCACAGGCGCCAACGGCTGCACGAGTACCACCACCGTCAACCTGACGAACAACAACCCGCCCATCACCATCACGCCAAACGTGACGGCCAACACCACCTGCAACGGCGGCAACGGCAGCATCAGCATCAGCATTTCGCCGCCCGCCCCGCCCGCTGGCGGCAGCTATACCATCACCTGGAGCAATGGCCAGAGCGGCACCACCACCCTCAACAACCTCACGCCCGGCACCTACACGGTGACCGTGGACGGCGGCGGAGCCTGCACGCAGACGGCCAGCATCACCGTGCCCGACCAGCCGAACACGCCCAACATCGCCACGACGGCTCAACCGGCCTGGTGTGGCCTGAGCAATGGCGGCGTCAGCATCAATGTATCGGGCGGCGTCTCTCCTTACACATACAACTGGAGTACTGGCGCAACGACGCCCAACATCAGCAACGTGCCTGCGGGCAGCTACACCGTGACCGTCACCGGCGCAAACGGCTGCACGAGTACGGCCCCCGTCAACGTGCCCAACAACACTGTCAACATCAACATCACGGGCAACGTCACGGCCAACACGGCCTGCACTGGCGGCAACGGCAGCATCACCATCATCGTGACCCCCAACCCGCCTCCTTTTGGCACCTATACCTACACCTGGAGCAACGGCCAAAGCGGCACCACCCTCAACAACCTCACCCCCGGCAGCTATACGGTGACCGTCAGCGCCGGTGGCAACTGCTCGCAAACGGCCACCTTCACCGTGCCCAACCAGCCCAACCTGCCCTCGCCCACGGCCAACATCACACCGGCCAACTGCGGGTTGAGCAATGGCGGCGCCACCATCACCGTCATCGGCGGGCAGCAACCTTTCAGCTACGCCTGGAGCAACGGCAACAACACCAACAGCATCAGCAACGTGCCCGCCGGCACCTATACCGTGACCGTCACGGGCGGCAACGGATGCACGGCCACCCTGCCAGTGACCATCCCCGACCAGCCCATCAACTTCACCGTGAGCAACAACGTCACGCCCAACACGGCATGTAACGGCGCCAACGGTGCCATCAGCCTGAGCGTCAGCCCTCCCAACCCGCCCACGGGTAGCTACACCTACACCTGGAACACGGGAGCCACCACCCCTGACATCAGCAACCTGGCTCCAGGCAATTACACCGTGACGGTCAGCGCCGGTGGCACCTGTACGCAGGTGCTCAACTTCAACGTGCCTCAGAATGCCCAGCTACCCGTCTTTTCAACCTCGGTGACGCCGGCCTACTGTGGATTGCCGACAGGAGCGGTCAACCTCACCCTCAGCGCCGGCCTCCCACCCATCACCTATCAGTGGAGCAACGGTGCCACCACCGAAGACCTCAACAACATCACCGGAGGGACGTACACCGTGACCGTGACGGGACAAGTGGGCTGCACGGCCACCACGACGGTCAACGTGCCCGACAACTCCATCCCGTTCACCGTCACGGGCCTGCCCATCGGCAATACTTCCTGCACAGTTCCCAATGGCCAGATCAGCCTGACCTTGAACCCGCCCGTGCCGCCCCAGGGGCCTGGCTACAGCTTCCAATGGAACACCGGAGCCAACACCTCCCTGCTAACCAACCTCGCCCCGGGCGTCTATACGGTGACCGTCAGCGCCGGTGGCACCTGCACGCAGGTGCACAGCTACGAGGTGTACAACTTCGCCTTCCCACCCCAGTTGAGCACGGCTACCACCGCTTCGACCTGCGGCCAGAGCAACGGCGCCGTCAACCTCACCATCAACAACGGCGATCCGCCTTTCCTCTTCAGCTGGAGCAATGGCGCCACCAGCGAGGACCTCAGCAACGTGCCCGCCGGTAGCTACACCGTGACCGTCACCGCCGGCAACGGCTGCACCGCCACCGCCTCGGCTGCCGTGGCCAACAACAATCCGGCCATTAGCATCAGCGGCACGCCCACGCCCAATACATCCTGCACCGCCGGCAACGGCGCCATCAACATCACCGTCAACCCGGCGGGCAACGATTACACCTTCAACTGGAGCAATGGCGCCACCACCGAAGACATCAGCGGCCTCACCGCTGGTACCTATACCGTGACCGTCACCCTGGGTACGGCATGCAGCGCCACCCGCTCCTTTACCGTGGCCAACAACACCGCCAACCCGACCCTGTCGGCCGTTGTCACCGCCGCCGTATGCAGTGAAGCCAACGGCGCCATCGACCTGAGCGTGAGCGGTGGGCAGGCTCCCTACACCTTCAACTGGAGCAACGGCGCCAGCACCGAAGACCTTGTCAACGTGTTGCCGGGCAGCTATTCCGTCGTCGTCACCGATGCCAACGGGTGCACAGCTTCCCAGTCTTTCAACGTGCAGAACAACTCCTCCTCCTTTAGCCTCTCGGGCGACGTGTCGCCGCTGTCCTCTTGTACGGCCGACAACGGCGCCATCGACCTGAGCATCGACCCGCCAGGCAGCTACGACATCGCCTGGAGCAATGGCGCCACCACCGAAGACCTGAGCGACCTCCCTGCCGGTACCTATACCGTCACCGTCACCGATGCAGGCGCCGGCGGATGTTCGGCGGAGGCCAGCTTCACCGTAGCCGATGAAAGAACCTATCCCGAACTCTCCGAGTCCGTCACCGAGGCCCAATGTGGGTTGGAAAATGGCGCCATCGACCTGAGCGTGAGCGGCGGGCAGGCTCCTTACACCTTCAATTGGAGCAATGGCGCCACCACCGAAGACCTGCTCGACATTCCCTCGGGCACCTACGACGTGGTGGTCACTGGCGCCAATGGGTGCAGCGCCACGCTGCAGACCACCGTGCCCGAAATCACCCTCAGCATCGCCATCGACGGCAATACCTCGCCCAACACCTCCTGTGCCGCCCCCGACGGAGGGGTGGACATCACCGTGTCGCCCCCCGGCTCTTACACCTTTGCCTGGAGCAACGGCGCCACGACCGAAGACCTCAGCGGCATCGGCGGCGGCACCTACACCGTCACCGTGAGCGCAGGCGGTACCTGCACCGCCGAAGCCACATTTACCGTCAACACCACAACGCAAGAACCCATCCTGGCTCAGTCGATCACGCCTACCATCTGCGGGTTGGACAATGGCGCCATCGACTTGAGCGTCAGCGGAGGGGTGGCGCCCTACACCTTTGCCTGGAGCAACGGCGCCACCACCGAAGACCTGAGCAACATCCCCGCAGGCAGCTACACCGTGACCGTCACCGGCGCCAACGGATGCACGCGACAGGCCGTGCTGAACGTGCCCAACAACGACACCAATTTCGACATCACGGGAACCGCTACTGCCAACACCCTTTGCAATGGAGGCAACGGCGCCATCGACATCACCGTGAGTCCGCCCCCGCAACTCGGCTATGCTTTCAGCTGGAGCAATGGCGCCACCACCGAGGACATCGACGGCCTGCCGCAAGGCACCTACACCGTCACCGTCACCGAGGGCAACTCCTGCACGGCCGAAGCCACTTTCGTGGTGCCCAACAATACCACGGCTCCCGACCTCCTCACCTCGCCCTCGGCTGCCTTCTGCGGCACTGCCTCGGGTGGTGTGGACCTGGAAATCAGTGGCGGCGTGCCACCTTTCGACATTTCCTGGAGCAACGGCGCCACCACTGAAGACCTGACAGACGTGTTGCCCGGCACCTACGAGGTGACCGTCACCGGCAACGATGGCTGTGCCAGCACGGCCACGGCCACGGTCAACGACAACGTGCTGAACATCCAGCTCAGCGCCGCCATCCAGCCCAACACCGCATGCGCCAATCCCAATGGCTCGCTGGAGCTCAGCATCAGCCCATCGGGCAATTACGATTACTCCATCGAGTGGAGCACTGGCGACACGAGCATGCAGCTCGCCGCCTTGCCTCCTGGCGACTACATGGTCACCGTGAGCACAGGCAGTACCTGCTCGGCCGAGCAAACCTTTACCATTGGCAACCAGCCCGATTTGCCGCAACTCTCCGTGCAAGTGACCCCCGACGAATGCAGCAAAGGCATCGGCGCCATCGACCTCAGCGTGAGTGCCGGCGGCGGAGCTCCCTACCAGTTTGCCTGGTCGAGCGGCCAGACAGATGAAGACCTCGACGCCATCCTGGCGGGTGCCTATACCGTTACTGTCACCGGTGCCAACGGCTGTTCGGCCACCATTTCGGCCAATGTGCCCAACAACAGCTCTACTTTCAGCATTTCGGGAGCCACTTCGCCCAACACCCTGTGCGAGGGCGCCAACGGTGCCATCGACCTGACCGTGGATCCCCCCGGCAGCTACGGCATTACCTGGAGCAATGGTGCCACCAGCGAAGACCTCTCCGGCATCGAGCCCGGCACCTACGTCGTCACCGTCAGCGACGGGGGTACCTGCAGTGCCACGGCCAGTTTCGTGGTGGAGGATCAGAGTGAAAAGCCCGTCCTCGATGGCAGCGTCGGTCACGTGGCTTGCTTAGGCGACTCTACCGGCCAGATTTCGCTCACCGTCGGCTCCGGTACGCCACCCTTCCAGTTCCAGTGGATGCCGGACTACCTCGGCAACGTGCAGAACCCCGCCAACCTGCCAGCAGGCACTTACACCGTCACGGTGACTGATGCCGCCGGCTGCACCGCTTCCATGAGTTTCACCATCGACCAGCCAGCGGACAAAGTGTCCATTTCCTGTGCCCAGTCGAATCCCGTGAGCTTGCCAGGTGCTTCCGACGGGGAGGCTACCATCACCATTGGTGGCGGGCAAATGCCTTACTCCCTGGCCTGGGAGCCGGGCGGTGGCAGCATGGGAGGGCTGGCCCAGGGCAGTTACCCCATCGGCAACCTGTCGGAAGGCACCTATTCGGTCACCGTTACCGATGCTGCCGGCTGCACGAATACTTGCGCAGTCACCATTTCTACCCAGGCTTGCCTGACGGCAGTGGGCATCATGGCCTCGGGCTTGCAAGCCGTGTGCGGGGAGGGATGCATCAGCGCCGACTACGACGACACCGGCCAATACCTCGAGCCCGACGACCTGTTGCAGTTCGTCTTGCATAGCGGTAGCGGCCAAGTGATCGTGGGGGAAATTGCCCGAAACAGTGAACCATCCTTCTGTTTCGATCCCGCCACGATGACATTGGGCACCACCTATTTCATTTCAGCAGTAGCAGGTAATGACGACGGCACGGGCAACGTGGACCTGAACGACGACTGCACCAAAATTGCCGCCGGCACACCGATCGTCTTCCGGCCAATCCCGGAAGCCACCATCGCTGAGCCCGATCCGCTCAACTGCCTCGTCAAACAAGTGCCATTGCAGGGCAGCGCCAACCTGCCGGGTGTGAGCTACACATGGAGCACCACCGACGGCCTGCTCATCGGCAACACCACTGCCGCCAGCGCTGTTGCAGCGGCGCCCGGCACCTATGCGCTGGTGGTCAGCCGCGACGGCTGCAGCGATACCACCAGCGTGCAGGTCAACGACCAGAGCACCATCGTGCAAGCATTCATCGACGTGGATCCCAAGGACGTGCTCGACTGTACCGTCCAGTCTGTCATCCTCACGGGCAGCGCCACGGGCACCAGCCACCCGACCTTCACCTGGGTCAACAGCGACGTCATCGTTTCGACGCAGAATCCCATCGTCATCGACTACAGCGGCATTTTCGACCTCATCGTGCTCGATACGGTCAATTTCTGCACCGACACGGCCACCGTGGAAATCATCGATGGCGAGGCTTATCCACCGCTTAGCATCGATCCGCCAGGCCAACTCACCTGTGCGCTGACCACCGTCAATCTGTCGGGCAGTTCGCCGGCGTCGGCCGTGGAGCTGAGTTGGGCCATCATCAACGGCAGCGACACCACCATCATCGGCACCGGCCCAACCGTGGGAGTTACGGCTCCTGGTACGTACTACCTCATTGGCACCGACCCGAACAACGGCTGCACGAACATCGCTTCGGTGAGCGTGGGCGCCGACCTCGCCAAACCCACTGCCGATGCGGGCGATCCTTTCATCATCGCTTGTGAAGGGGAAGAACAACACCTCGACGGCACTGGCTCCAAAGGGGTCGGACCTGTTTCTTTCCTCTGGACCACCCACGACGGCAACATCATTTCTGGCGCCAATACCCCTACGCCTGTCATCGGCAGCGCCGGCACCTACATCCTCACCGTTACCAACCTCGGCAATGGCTGCAGCGATGTGGATGAAGTCACCATCGGCACCGATGGGCCAGTGGTAGTGCCCGAGGTGTTCCAACCTAATTGCACCGGAGACAAAGGCACGCTCTACCTGGGCCAGATCAGCGGTGGCAAGCCGCCGTACCTGTTTTCCTACGACGGGGGGCAGACCTTCACCGAGCAAAGTATTTTCCCAGGACTCGCCCCTGGCACTTACGACGTGGTGGTGCACGATGCCGCCGGCTGCCCCTTTACCGCCCAGCTGACCATCGAAGAGCCCCAGTTCTTCAATATCGATTTGGAGGCCCACGCCGAAATCGAGGAGGGTCAGAGCTACCAGATCCAAGTGGACGTCAACCTCTCGGGCGGCCAGATCGACACGCTTTGGTGGACACCTCAAACATGGCTCAGCTGCACCGATTGCCTGGAGCCGGTGGCGTCGCCGCCGGTGACCACGCTCTACAAGCTCACGGCCGTGACCGACAAGGGCTGCAAGGATTCTGACCACATCCTGTTGTTGGTGCGCAAAGGTGCCGAGATCTACGTGCCCAATGCCTTCTCGCCCAATGGCGATGGCACCAACGATGTCCTGGTGGTGTACGCTGATCCTGACAAGGTGAAGCGCATAAAGAGTTTCCTCGTATTCAGCCGCTGGGGCGAAACCGTGTTCGAGTATCACGATTTCGAGCCCAACAACCCGGCCTATGGCTGGGACGGCACCTACCGCGGGCAGCTCATGAATCCGGCGGTTTTTGCCTGGTTCGCCATCGTGGAATTTGCCGACGGCCGAGAAAAACTCTACGAGGGTGACGTGATCCTGGTGAGGTGAGGCGGTTGGCAGTTGTCAGTTGACGGTTGGCGGTTGACGGTTGGCGGTTGGCGGTTGGCGGTTGGCGGTTGACGGTTGACGGTTGGCGGTTGGCGGTTGACGGTTGGCGGTTGACAGTTGGCGGTTGACGGTTGGCGGTTGGCGGTTGACGGTTGGCGGTTGACGGTTGGCGGTTGACAGTTGGCGGTTGACGGTTGACGGTTGACGGTTGACGGTTGGCGGTTGACAGTTGGCGGTTGACGGTTGGCGGTTGGCGGTTGACGGTTGGCGGTTGGCGGTTGGCGGTTGACGGTTGACGGTTGACGGTTGACAGTTGGCGGTTGGCAGTTGTCAGTTGACGGTTGTCAGTTGACGGTTGGCGGTTGGCGGTTGACGGTTGGCGGTTGACAGTTGGCGGTTGACGGTTGACGGTTGGCGGTTGACAGTTGGCGGTTGGCGGTTGGCGGTTGGCGGTTGGCGGTTGACAGTTGGCGGTTGACGGTTGACGGTTGGCGGTTGGCGGTTGACAGTTGACGGTTGACGGTTGGCGGTTGACAGTTGGCGGTTGTCAGTTGGCAGAAGCTGTGTCAAATTGGCGTTTGCCTCTTCGCCTTGCCCACAAACGTATCGAACGGCCGCCCCCGTCACGCGTCACGTGTCACGTGTCACGCGTCACGTGTCACGCGTCACGTGTCACGCGTCACGCGTCACGTGTCACGCGTCACGTGTCACGTGTCACGCGTCACGAGCCTCGAGCCACAAAAAAAAGCCGCAAATGCTTGCGGCTCGGTTGTTCGTACGGACTTGCGCGTAGGAAATCGTGATCAATTACGGCGGCCAGGACCCTGGCGGTCGCGACCCAAGCGGTCTTGCTGTCGCCGGCGGAGTTCTTTGAGGAGTTCCCGTTTGAACTCGTTGTCAACACGCTGGAGCATGGCCACTTTGCGGATGGGAAGCACTTCCTTGAAACGCTGGTAGTACTTGCGGCGCAGTTGGACCATTTCCTCTTCCATTTTGAGCTGGTTGTCGAGGTGTTGTTCGAGCTCTTTGTCGGAGAGGAGCTCGAGCCGCTTGTCGCCGAGGTCATACTTTTTGCGAAGTTCCTCACGGGCTTGTTCGAACTCGTTGTACAATGGCCAAAAGGCTTTGGATTCTTCAGAGGTGAGTTGGAGCTTTTCAGTGAAGAAGGCCACTTTATAGGCTTCGATACGGTCCCGTGCCTGTTCGCGGTTCTTGCCCGGCTGGGCAGCGGCGAGGGCCGCCAACCCGAAGGCAAAGAGGGTGAAGAGCAGTATTTTTTTCATCGTTCCAGAATTTGAGGGTTAACAGTTGAGGTTCAGGGGTCAGAAAAGCGGGTTTACAGAACTTCTTCAAAGTCGGCCAGGTCGAGGTCCTGGAGCTGCTGGTGCAGGTATTCTTCAATGGCGTCGGTTTCGGTGGAGGGCACCACAGATGGTAGTGCCAGTTCAGAATCCATGGAGCCGACCAGTTCCTCGGTTTCGAATTCAGCGAGGTTTTCCTGGATGTAGTCCAGGAGGACATCGGTTGGGAGTTGCTCCAGGGATGCGGTGGTGGTGTTGGCATCGGGTTGTGGATTGAACAACCACAGGGCGCTGGCCAGCACAATGGTGGCGGCTGCGGCGATGCCGATCATCCAGCGGCGTCTGGTGTGCAAGCCGATGATGGGCGCCTGCTGAGGGCGCTCGGTGTGGGAGGCCTTGCGGGCTTCCTGGATTTTGTCGAGCACCTCGTCGGCCAAGTTTTCGAAATAACCCGGCGGCACTTTGAAGCCGTCGTCCTGGTTTTTGAGCTCGGCCAGTTGTGGTGAGAGGGCTTGGAGTTCTTCGAGCAATTCTTTGTTGTGCGTTTTCATCTGAACCGTGTTGTGTTTGTGCGTTCGTTCAGGCTTTGGCGGCCTGTACGAAGGCTTCGATTTTTTTGACGGCATGGTGGAAGGAGGCCTTGAGGGCGCCTTCCGAGGTTCCGAGCATGGCCGACATTTCGGCGTAAGGCATTTCTTCGAAGTAGCGCAGGAGGAAGACCTGTTTTTGTTTGTCGGGCAGGGTGGCGATGGCCTGGTGAAGCAGCACCTGTGCTTCGTTGCCGTCGAACCAGGCGTCGGCTTTGAGGCGCTGCCCGACGAAGCTGGTTTCGTCGTCGATGGATGTGGAGCGCCGCCGCTTTCGGGCTTTGTAGAAGTCGATGGCTTCATTGGTAGCGATGCGCTGCAACCACGTGATAAGTTTGCTACGGCCTTCGAAGGTGTGGATCTTGTGGTACACCTTGATGAGACAGTTTTGCAGCACGTCGTTGGCGTCGTCGTGGTCGAGCACGATGCGGCGGATGATCCAGTAGAGCTGGCGACCGTACTTGTCGATGAGCAGCCGCAAACCTTCGTCTGCGGTTTTTTCCTCCTTGAGCAATTTGAGCAATTCCTCCTCCGAAATGTCGATATGCCGTGTCTCCAAAGCTCGTGTGGTTTGTGGCTGCTGACGCCGATTGGATTGAATGGTTTAACGGCGGGGAAGATTTTTGTTGCCGCTCTTTGCCGCTACTTTCGTGAGACTAAATCGCTGCCCTAAACACCCCTGATGGAATCCGAAGTAAAACTCCAGGCACTGCATCCTTTTCTCAGGATAGATTCCCGGCTCAGTCTGCACCTGGCGAGGCCCGAGCTCGTCGGCCCCGTGTTCGAAGCCGTGGATGCCAACCGGGCGCATTTGCGCCAGTGGTTGCCCTGGGTCGATGTGACAAACAGCCCAGCCGACACCGAGGCCTTCATCCGCCAAAGCATGGAAAACAACCGCAGGGGTAGCCAGCTCATCACCTTCATCACCTGCGAAGATCGGCTCGCCGGTTCGCTCAGTGTCGTCAGCTTCAATCCCGACCGGAAAAGCTGTGAGTTGGGCTATTGGCTCTGTGCCGACCTGCAGGGCCAGGGTATCATGACCCGCTGTGTGGCGCACTTGATCGATTGGCTGTTTCGGCACAAGGGCCTACACCGCATCGAAATCTATGCTGCCACCTCCAACCTCGCCAGCCAGGCCATTTGCAAACGCCTCGGGTTTACGCACGAGGGCACCTTGCGCAAAGCACTTTGGCTGTACGATCGCTATCTCGACCTGGCTTTGTACGCCCTGCTCGACTCCGATTGGAAGGGCCTTCCTGCGCAGTTCTTCCAAAAAAATGTTTGAAAATGGCGGTACATGCTTTTGTTTTTTGAAATTATTTGTTTTAGCTTCGCACCGATTTGTTGCATTTCGTTTGAACAAAAAACTACACCACATGATCACGGAAGATCGCATAGCCCTCAACAAGCGCTTCATCGAAGTCTTCAAAATGCTCGAAGACCGTGGCGTCATCGTCAAGAACGACCGCAACGGCCGCGGCATCAGTGACGTGGCCGAGAAAGTCCTCGGCAACAAAGGCTACGGCCACATCATCCGCGCCTACCTCAACGAAGACGACAAGCGCGTCATCACCTACTCGCAGGCTCGCAAGTTCTGCAGGGAATTTGGCGTCAACGAAGACTATCTGCTCGACGGGCGCGGCACGCCTTTTGGCATCGATCTGGGCAGCCGCCATGCCCACGCCTCCAACGGTTCGGGCAACATCCTTTTCACCACTGCCGAAGCCTTCGCTGGAGCTACCACCGGAGTGGATTCCTTTTCTCGCGAAGACAACACCTTTTTTTCCCTCCCAGAGCTGAAAGGGGGCGCCTATGTGGCCTTCCGCATCAAGGGCAATTCCATGGAGCCGCTCATTCAAGATGGCGACATCGTCGTTTGTCGTGAACTCGAGCGCCCCGAAGAAATCAAAGACAACGAAATCTACGCCGTCAAACACAACGGCCAGCTTTGGGTCAAGCATGTGCAGCGCGTATACCACGGCCGCCGGCTGACCCACCTGAAGCTCATTTCTGCCAACTACCTCGAATACGATCCTTTCGTCGAGGAAATCGACGAGCACACCCGCCTGTACAAGGTAGTGCGCCGCATCAGCGAGCTGTAAACTGCCAGCCTGGCTGCGCCACCCTTGACAGGGATGGGAGCCCCAGCGGCTGCGGCGAGCACTCCAAAAGCCATTTCACATCGACATAGCAGTGCGTGTGCCTGCTTCCTGCATGGAGGCAGGCACACGTGTTTACAGGCCCATTCATTCTGCCTGGATGGTCTTCGACCAGAGTTCGGTGCCGTTGACGTCGAAGATGCGAAAGGTAAGGCTGCGTTGGCGGCGTGGTCCGGTGATTTCGATGATGCCAAAATTGCGTTGGGTGACCATGGTGCCGGGGACGCGGTAGAGGTTGGGTTCGTCGGTGAGATGGGCTCCGGAGGTGAGGGGCGAAACGGTGAAGTCGTAGATGGTTGGACCTCCGTGGGTTTTGAGCATGCTGAGCTCGGAGTGGTGCCGGTCGCCGGTGAGGAAGATGACGTTGCGGATGCCTTCCAGTTCGATGCGACGCAACAGGTAGTCGCGCTCGGCAGGGCAGAGGTTGGCGTAGGTTTCGAAATCGGCGAAGCTGGTGAGCACCTGCCCGCCGATGGCGACGAACTTGAAGGTGGCATTGCTCGAGGCCAAAGCTTTGACGAGCCAGTCGAGTTGCTCCTCGCCGAGGATGGTGCATTTGGAGGTACGCATGCCGTTTGGCGTGCGGAAGGTGCGGTTGTCGAGCAGGAAAAAGTCGGCATCGGCCCATTGGAAATAGGAAGTGATGCCTCGCTGGCCGGGCAGGCCATAGATGGGGTTGGCCCAGAAGAGTTCGAAGACCTCGCGGGCCAAGTCCTTGTAGATGAATGTACCGTCGCTGTCGTTGGGGCCGTAGTCGTGGTCATCCCAGATGGCGTAGTGGTGGGTGGAGGCGAGCAGGGGTTGCAGCTCGGCCAGGGAGCGGGTGTGCGTGTAGCGATGGAGGAACCCGGTACGGGTGAACCAATCGGGTTCGCGCAGATAGACGTTGTCGCCTAACCAGAGCATGAGGTTGGGGCGTTGGCGGGAGATGGCATCGAAGATCTGGTAATCGCCTCCGTAGGGTTTGCCGGGTCGGTCGTATTCGGGTTCGTTGACGTATGAGCAGCTTCCCAGGGCCATGCGGACAGTGGGCGGGTCGGTGCGCCACTGCCACAAGGGCTGTGTTTGGAAGCGGGTTTCGTAGGGCAGCTGAAGGGTGTTGCCATCCACGACGACGGCGTATTCGTAGGTTTTGCCAGGCTGTACCTCGTCGGCCAGGAGGTGGGCGGTGAAGGCCGTATGCTTTTCCGTACGTACGGGATCGGTGCGGTGTCTTTCCTCGGGGTTGTCCACCGGCCAGTATTCGATTTGCACCGTAGCGGCTTGCCTGGTTTGGACCCAGAGCATGGTTTCGAACATGTCTGTATAGCCCAACATGGGGCCCGACTGAAGTACCTCGGCGGGGTAGGCTTCAGGCGACTGGCACCAGGTGAACGTCCAGCCGATCAAGCAAAAAAGGCAGAGGGAATAGGCTCTCTTCATGGTTTGAATTTTCGGGCTAATGTAGGGCGTTTGCCCAGCTTGGCTCCCTTTGGGCTTTAATCCCATTTTAATTCCCCTTTAATCGGGCTTTAAACGGCGCACAGCCACCTTTGCTTCGTCAAAAGCGACAAACGAATTCCAGACGTATCCTAAAACCGGTGTTCGTATCCCAATGAGTTGCAAGTGAATTGGCGAGCCTCGTCCGGTTCCCCTTACCCCAGGGAGCCGGACGAGAAGCTCTCCAGATTCGAATACCGATTCGTTCGAGTAAAATCAGAATTGTTCGATATACCAGGGCATCTGCCTCGCAAAAGTGCGGGGCAGATTTGTCTTTGAATCGGCAACGAAGTACGGCACGTGCCGTGCGCCATTTGCCGGCCATCCCATCAGGCATTTCCTTTCTTCATGAGATAAAAATTTCGAGCCCTGCAATCCGCGGGGCTTTTTTCTTTCCTATCCCCGTAGATCCATCTTACCCCTTCAAACCTGCCTGTGCGGCAAAAACAGGCATCCCATCTGCCATTACTGCGATACTCACTTTGGAGGAGGCATGCTCACTTCCCCAGGTTGTGCCACCCTGAACTCCACGCGCCTGTTCAGCAAGGAAGGGCCGTCGGAGGGAACGAGGGGTGCATCCTCGCCGCTGTAGTGCAAAATGAAGCGGTCGGGAGCGATGCCGTGAATGTGTACCAGGTAGTCGATGACAGCCTTGGCCCGCCGCCACGAAAGCAGGAGGTTGTAACGCCGGGAGGCTGTGCGATCGGCATAGCCGGTCACCACCAGCCGCATGGAGGGGTAGCGCTTCATCATGCGGGCTACCGTGGCCAGGTGGGGGTAGTCTGCATACCGGATGTTGTCGCTGTCGGTGTCGAAATGGATGGACGGCAAAAACGTGTTGACTACATCGACAGGGGGCAAGGCCAGCGAGTCGATGATTTTGAGGGCCTCCTGGCGGGCAATTTCACGAATGCGTTCCTCCGAAAGGGGTGCAGGCACGTAAGGGTCGGGGTCCAGGTGGTCGGGCAGGCCGTCGCCGTCGCTGTCGAGCGGGCGGCCACGGGTATCGACGGGAACTCCGGGCGGGGTGTTTGGGTCGATGTCGAACTCGTCGGCGACGCCGTCGTGGTCGCTGTCCTCGAGGTGCGGGCTCGGAGGTTTCACGGCTTCACTGACGCGGTCGATGACTTCATCGAGGGGGCTGACCCAATAGAGGGGCTCCCGGCGCCTGGTGGCATTGCCGAGGTTGATGTTGAGCTGCAGCGTGGGCACTACTGCGATGTCGCGATGATTGCGGACCACCCCGTCGAGGGCATCGGATGCCTTGCCGAAGTACATGGAGGCGGTGGTTTCGGCGGCCAGGTTCATCCGCCTGGACAACCGCACGGCCATGCCCAAGCCGGCCGTGGCAAAAGAGCTGGTGTGTTTGCGGGGCTGCAGGTCGATGCTGGAGCGCTGTTCGACGGAGACATTGAAATGGCACACCCCCCCACCGATGGCCGAATAGAAGTGAAATTTCCGGGGCCCTCGGTGCTGCCAGTCGAAATTGTTCAAGGCGATGAGCAGCTGGAGGCCGGCCGAGCGATAAGCAGTGTGCACGCTACCGTTGTGGGTGTCGCTGTTTCGAAATCGCGCAGCCGCCAACTCCCCTCGAACGCTGAAAAGGTAGTCGAGTGCTTTGCGCATGTGAATGCCACCACTGATACCTGCCTTTGCTCCGACATCGCCGAGGGCGGTGCAGCTGCCGATGTGCAATCCAAGCTCCCACATGGAAGCGCTCTCAGGTATGCTCCGGGGAGCCAGCTCCCAAAGCTGTGCTCGCAGCGGGCTGCTCCAGGTGATGAACCCACCCAGCAGGATGGTGAAAATGCGTAGCCGAAAGCATTTCATTTTTCCAAATTCGCTTGGGAGTGGAGAAGTAGGGGAGTACCCTCATGGGCACATGAGGGCGAAGATAGGCCCTCTTGCTCGAGCCGGGTGGCCCCGCAGTGATTTGGTTGAAACAGTATGAGGGGTGCAGGGCCCTGCAGCTGTTCTTTGGGAAGCGCTGTGGTTGAGCAGGAGTCCGTCAGCGGGTGGCGAGGCTGGCCTCGGGCATCAGTTTGCGCAGGGCTATTTCGAGGGCAGTGGCGGCGATGTGGGTGCCGGAGGGGTTGGCCTGGTGGACTTCCTCGAGGGCCTTGCGAATGGTGTCCGAGACGTCGGTGAAGATGGCTTCGTCCGTCATCAGGGCGTGGGGTTGCATCAGGTAGGCAAAGACGCGAGCCATGCCACAGTTGGCGATGAAGTCAGGGATGAGGCTGATGTGGGCGTCGGTGTATTTGGCGGTGGGGCCGTAAAAGACGCCGTCGTCAACGAAAGGCACGTTGGCACCGCAGGCTATCACTTCGAGGCCAGCAGCCAGCATGGCATCCACCTGGGGCCGGGTGACGAGGCGGCTGGCAGCGCCCGGGATGAAAATTTCGGCGCCCACGCTCCAGATTTTTTCATTCACTTCGTCGAAGGGGAGCATGCCCTCGGCTACGAGGCGGTTGCCGCGCTTTTGGAGGAAAAGTTGTTTGATTTCGGGTAGTTCCATGCCTTCGGGTCTGATGAGTCCGCCTTCGCGGTCGATGATGCCCGTGATGCGGGCACCGGCCAAGGCCAGATAACTGGCGGCGGCACTGGCCACGTTGCCCCAGCCCTGCACGATGACCCGCTTGCCGCGCAGGTCGCTTCGGCGGAACAGGTCGTAATAATGCCTGACGGACTCGGCCACCCCCCAACCGGTGATCATGTCGGCCACGGCGTATTTGATGGGGCCATCGGGGATGTAGCGAGGGTCTTCGACCACTTTGGAGCAGCCGTATCGCAGCTGACCGAGTATGCGGATTTTTTCACCCTCGGTGGTGCGCTGGCCAAAGTGGCCGTTGACGATTCCCTCCTGGGGGTGCCAGAGTCCCAGCTCCTCGGTGATGGGGATGACGTCCTTGAGCTCGTCCACGTTGAGGTCGCCACCGGTGCCGTAGTAGTGTTTGAGCAGGGGGAACACGGCCTTGTACCAGCGACGCAGCACGCCTTCGCGGCGGGGGTCGTGGGGGTCGAAGTCGATGCCCGATTTGGCGCCGCCGATGTCGGGGCCGCAAACGGAGAATTTGATTTCCATGGTTTTGGCCAGGGCAACCACCTCATCACAGGTGAGGCCTTTGCGCATGCGGGTGCCACCGCCGGCCGCACCGTTGCGCAGGGAGTTGATGACCACCCATCCGCGGGCATCCGTTTGGTCGTCGTTCCACTCGAAGATGATGACGGGCTTTTGGGCTTTGTAACGCTCGAGGAGGTATTCCATGGGTTGGTTGGTTTGGTCAGGGACGTCGTGTTGTCGATGCGGCGGCAAAAGTAATTCACAGCGACATTGTACGGCCAGGTCACTTGGGGCGTGACGCAGGAGGGGAGGCCAGGGGCCCCAGGAAGGGGTTCAGTTTACAGGTGCTGGGGTGTTGGCTTTGTTGTAGAGCTCGAGCAGGATGGGTTTGAGGACGCGTTCCCAGCGGGCGTATCCCTGTCGGTTGAGGTGGAGCTGGTCTTCGACGTAAAGAGAGGGGTCGGGTTTGCCATCAGCGTTCAGCAGGGTGAAGGAGAGGTCGATGAAAAGGACGTCGGGTCTGTTTGCGGCAAACTGTTGAACCATGTAATTGAATCGCTGGAAGTCACTCCAGAGGTGCCAGCGAGCCGGGGAGGGTTTGGCCGAAAGGACGACGAGTTGTGCATTTGGCAGGTGTTTTTCCTTCAGGGCTATGAATTCCTTGAAGCGCTGGAAGGCGATGGCGGGGGCGCTGCCTTCGGCGATGTCGTTTTCGCCGCAGTAGAACACGATGATGGCGGGTTTGTATTTCCAGACGATGCGGTCGGCGTAGTAGATGACCTCAGGGATGGTGGAGCCACCGAAGCCGCGCTGGATGACGGGCAGGGGGGCGAAGGCGCTGTCGAGTGCAGGCCATAGCCGGATGCTGGAACTGCCTACGAAGAGGATGGCGTTTTGCGGCGGCATACGCACTGCATCGGCTTTTTCAAAAGCCTCGATTTCTTTTTCGAAGCGGGTCAGTTGTTGCTGAGCGCCGCGTGGCAAAATGCCTGCTTGTTGGGATTTCGGATTGTCGCTGTTGCAGCCGAGGGCGCAGAAGACGCCGATGAGGGCGAGCCAGAGGATATTTTTCATGAATGGCGGGTGTTGGTGAGTCGTTGCGAATTTACACCAGCAGAGCCGGAAGCCACGCAGTGGGCGGTATTACCTCCAGATGGATTTCAGCTTGTAGAACCGAGCGTTGGGCACCACTGTTCGACCTCCTTTGGCAAACAGGTGGGTGGTGGTGAAATCTTCGTTGGGGAAGAAGATTTCCGTCATGACGCGATGGCCGTCGTTGGCGAAGACCTCGCAAGAGGCCCTATCGAAGAGGATGTGCAGGCGGAGCACGGTTTCGTCCACTGGCATGGGAGCAGTGTGACGATGGGTAGCGAAAAGGGGTGAAAAATCCGTTTTGCCACTGCGGGTACGGTCGCTGAAGAGCAAACCCCGGTTCAGATCGTATCCCACGAGGTATTCCTCACCCTTGGAGTTGCTGAGACGCACGCCGATTTCACTGGCGGTGGTAGGCAGCAACTCGAATTCAACGACCAGCTCCATTTGGGAGGGGGGGAATGGCAGCTGTGTAAGGGTGCGTTCTCCCTCTATGGCGAGGTCAGACAGGGTCATGCTGTCGGTGCGCAGGGAGGCCAGTTCGGGCACGGGACGCTGAAAGAGGCGCAGCCCCTCGCTGGTGTGCCGCAGGGAGAGTTCCCTCACCACGGTCATGGCGCTGCGCCAGGGGTGGGTAGGCACCTGCTGGCCGTAGTCCCAGTTGCTCATCCAGCCGATGAAAAGGCGGCGGTTGTCGGGTGCGTCCGACCAGGTGACCCCCGCATAATTGTCGCGCCCGTAATCGAGCCAGACGGCTTTCTCTGTTGCCGAGTGTGCCTTCTCATCGGCGAAGAGGATTTGGTCCACGTTGAGGTGGCCCCAGCCTCCGGTGCCGTTGTCCACGATTTCGATGTGCGCTTTTCGACCTTTGAGGTTGCTGACGTCCCACCATTGCCAGTGCATGGTTTCTTGATGCGTGCCGGAGGTGGCCCGCAGCACCTTGCCATCGACGACGAGTTGCACCAACAGGCGCAGCTTGTCGTTGCCACCGCCCACCAGGAAGTTGATGAAGTTCTTCTCGATGGTGAACACCGGAGAAACGAGCTTTCCGGTAGCTGCATCGCCGCCGTGGATCGAGCGCACCAACCGACGCCCGACGAAGCCCGGCACATCTGCAGAGCCTTCGACAGGGCCGTTCCCGAAAGCGGTGCCTTCCGAGCGCCACTCTCCCCAGTCGCTGCCTTCGAAATCGGCAAACACGATGCCCTGGGGCACATAGGCTGGCTCGACGCCAAGGGCCTCGGCAAACTTGGCATCCACAGTGAACTGGGTGCCGTCGAACTGTCCGATGAGGTACTGCGTACCCGAGCCACCCTGGTAAGCCCCCGGGTTGATGTTCTGGATGAGCACCCAATATTGCTCATCGGTGCCGTCCAGGGGGAGTGGAAACAGGTCGGGGCACTCCCACACGCCAGCGTGCGTACCCCACTCTTTACCGAACTCGCTGAGTTTGGTCCATTGCTTCAAATCCGGCGAGCCGTAGAGCTCCAGGTGGTCCCAGGCGGCCACGGCCATGATCCAGCTTTGACTTTCCTCGTGCCAGATGACTTTGGGGTCACGAAAATCCCGCAGGCCGGGATTGGGCACCACAGGGTTGCCCTCGTATTTGGTCCAGGTGCGGCCCTTGTCGTTGCTGTAGGCAATGGCCTGATATTGGAAATCGATGCGGCCAGCTTTGTCTCCTTCGGGATTGTGGTAAGTGAAGATGGCGATGAGGGGCGGTTTGCCGTCTTTGCCAAAGCCGCTGGTGTTGTTCCAGTCCACCACCGCACTGCCGGAGAAGATGTAGCCCAGTGAATCGGGATACAGGGCGATGGGCAGGTGCTTCCAATGCACCAGATCGGTGCTGACGGCATGGCCCCAGTGCATGGGTCCCCAGACGGTGCTGTCGGGATAGTATTGGTAAAAAAGGTGGTATTCACCTTCGTAAAAAACCAGCCCGTTGGGGTCGTTCATCCACATTTTTTCCGGTGAGAAATGGAACTGCGGGCGGTGAGGTTCATTGTAATAGCCTGAATCGGCTGTTTCTTTTTCAGGTGCCTGAGTGCACGCCGCCAGAAGGGCAAAGAGGACCAGTGAGAGGAGGGGGAGTTTGTTCATCGTCTGTGGGTAGCGAGTTTGGGTCAGGTGGCTGTAAAGTTAGCTGGTTGAGCGGGGTTCTCCGAAATTATTCGGAACGGCAGGTTTGGAGAGCAGCCGATTGTCCACGATTTTCCCGTATCAGGTTTTATTGTACTGCAGTAGGTCAGCACAATTCCGGGCGAAGCTTCAAACTGCACCCGGTGTTTGGTGCCAGGTTCAGGCGCTGACTTTCGGCCAACTCCTGAATTGAAAGATTACAGAGCCATGCACGCCAGGTAAATCGAGGCCGTAACCGAAAGTTGCAATCTAGCCTGGTTCTCGCACGGAACGCCCAACGCTGGCAGGGTTCCGAACCACTGCCAGCGTCTGGCAATCGAGGCCGCAACCGAAAGTTGCAACCTCGCCTCTCATCCCTCATCCCTCGTCCCTCATCCCTGATTTCCCTCACCTCCCCACCACGAACCTCTCCGTCCTTACCGGCACACCGTCGTGGAGCAGTTGAAGGAAGTACACGCCCGGGGGCCAGTGCCAGACGGGCAGGGTGTAGGTGGTCTCGCCAGGTTGGGCCTCCACGTGCTGTAGCTCACGGCCCAATATGTCGAAGATGCGGAATGAAACATGCCCGTGTTGCTGCCCTGATGCAGGACGATAGGTGAAATTAAGGTAGTCCGAGGCCGGATTGGGATACACCTTCACTCCTCCCACCGGCCGGGCTACTTGCCCGGTGGGCACATAGACGATGCTGCTGTCACACAGCGGATACGGCGTGTCCAGCCGGTAGTTGGGGAAGTTGGGCTGGGAAAGAGCTCCACTCGAAGCTGGGAGCTTTACTCCCTGTTGCACAAATTCACATTCCTCACCCTGAAAATCCGGCTTGTTTATCACATGCATTACATCCGTACTGTTTGTGGTTGCCATGTATATCCTGCAATCTGGCCCGATTTGCATATGCCCAAAAAAAGCCGGGAAAATATCCTTGAAGTAATACCCATTAAAAGTATCAATATGCACCTTGCTTGCTTCAATATCAGTCGCCCAGGTGTCGAACTGCCAAAGGTTGAAGGTAGTGCCAATATAGAGATAACGGCTGTTGGGTGAAAAACACAGGCTGCCCCAATGATTGTTGCTGGTATCCACATGTATCTGCCGGTAATTGCTCAGTTGACCCGTGCTGCGATCAAAGTCGAACAGCGCACATTGGGTTTGGTAGGAATA
>FWWM01000656.1_pt1 | contig 114610 bp, 112 predicted proteins | sample 2228351 | NCBI WGS metagenome assembly FWWM01 (sample SAMEA103939774, study PRJEB20133) | metagenome
TCCAGCCCATGTGCTCTCCAAGGTCTTCGCAAAACCCGGTGAATCACAACTGACTGAAATCGCTCAACCTAATTTTCGGTCGGGTTCTAAGGCATTCCTCCGTTCGGGGGATGAGGTGTCAGTGTCAAATTACGGGCTTGCTGATCGCCTGAACAGATGGGTGTCGCTGACCCCCGCCGAACGCGATGCCTTGTCACGGCTGGAGGATCGGCCAAAGGCGATCCGGCGCGGTGCGGTGTTGATGGAAGAACAGGGGCGCAGTGACGAGCTGTTCGTCATGCAGCAGGGCATGTTGATGTGCTATGTGCTGCTGGACGATGGCAGTCGCCAGATCGTGCGCTTTCTGTTTCCCGGCGATCTCTTTGCCCTGTCGGCGCTGGTCTATGGTCGCGCGCCCGACACAGTGGTGGCGTTGTCCAACGCGGTCGTCTGTCCCTTCGACCGGGGGCAGATGGCGATGCTGGCGACCGAGCACCCGCGGCTGTTCAGCCTGATCCTCGTGCTCAATCAGGTCGAGCGGGTCATCACCACCGACCGGTTGGCAGGTCTGGGCCGCACCTCGGCGCGGGTGCGGGTGGCGACGCTGCTGCTGTCGCTGCGCGGCCAGATGCGGCACGCCGGCATGGATGTGAGCACGTCCTTCGCCCTCGGCCTGACCCAGGAGGAAATGGGCGACGCGATCGGCTTGACCGCGGTGCACGTCAACCGGATGCTGCGCCAGCTGGAAGACGATGCGCTCATCAAGCGCGAGGGGGGGCGCGTCTACCTGCTCGACCAAGCGCGACTGGCGCGTGAGGCCGGTTATATCGACCGGTTCGAGGGGCTGGACCTCAGCTGGCTGCCCCCGGGGCGCTGACGCCCGGGGTTGAAGGGCACCCAATCTGTAATCGCCATGCTGCTCCGCCCTGAAGGAACGGGTGGGCACGCGGCCCATGCCAGTTCACATCACCGCGCATCGCTGGCGCTATGCGCGCTCCGTCAGGCCGACGACCTCCCCATCTTAATGGGGAGGATCGATGCTGGTTACGCCTTTTCCAACGTGCATTGCAGCGGGTGCTGGTTGGCACGGGCGAAATCGATCACTTGGGCCACCTTGGTCTCGGCCACCTCATAGGAGAAGATGCCGCAGACCCCTACACCGCGCTGATGGACGTGCAGCATCACGCGGGTCGCATCGTCCATGCTCATGCGAAAGAAACGCTGCAGGCACAGCACGACGAACTCCATCGGAGTGTAATCGTCGTTGAGCATCAGCACTCGGTATGGCGTGGGCTGTTTGGTGCGCGTGCGCGTGCGGGTCGCGACGCCCAGGCCATTGCCCCCATCGTCGCCATGATCGGGACCCTGACCTGGCCCATTGCCGGCCATCCCCAGAGGATGGGTGAGGTTATCGCTGTTGTGGGCCATAGTGATAAAATATGGCATGGTGGGGGGTGCGCACAAGCCCTTGGGCATGGGCCGATCGTATAATTCGACCAAGCGTCAGTGAAAATCGCGCGAGCGGGGGAGCAGGCGGACATCGCGAGGATGGACGCCGCGTGAGGCGGTGCGTCCACGCGGATCGTGCGATCGGGTGGCGACGCCCGGCCCGTCCTCCAGCCGGGCCAGCATCGCGCTGCGATCCTCGACCCCTGCGGTCATCAGATGGACGACGCCTTCTTCACTGCGCTGGACGACGCCGTGGATCAGCATCAGCCGCGACGCCATCACCGCGCGCCGGTTCTCCTCGAAATCGCGTGCCCATATCAGCGCGTTGACGATCCCCGTCTCGTCCTCGATCGTGACGAAGATCGCATTGCCCTTGCCCGGCCGCTGGCGGACCAGCACCACGCCCGCCACCTTGGCGCGCCGCCCATCGGCCAGGTGATGAAGATCGGCGGCGGATAATATGCCCTCGCCCGCCAGCTCGCGGCGCAGAAACGCCATCGGATGGCCCTTCAGCGACAGCCGCGTCGCCCGGTAATCGGCACTGACCTGTTCGGACAGCGGCATGGGCGGCAGCGTGACATCGGGCTCGACGGCCATTTCAGGCGCCTGCATCGCGGCGAACAGCGGCAATTGCGCCGATTTCATCCGCCGCGCCTCCCACTGCCCCTCGCGCCGCCCGCGCCCGAGCGAACGATAGGCATCCGCCTGCGCCAGCAGATCGAGCGCGCGGCGGGGGAGTTTCGCACGGATCGCGGCCGCCTCGATCGTCTCATAGGGGGCGTGAGTCGCGATGTCGTTGCCCCATGTCTCGCGAAACCCGTCGATCTGGCGAAAGCCCAGCCGCAGCGCGAACATGCCGTCCGCGCGCCGCTCCAGCCGATTGTCCCAGCCGCTGAAATTTACATCGACCGGCCGCACCTCGACCCCGCCATTCTCGCGCGCATCACGGACCAGCTGGGCCGGCGCGTAGAAGCCCATTGGCTGGGCGTTGAGCAGCGCGCAGGTGAAGATCGCGGGCTGATGGCATTTGAGCCAGGCCGAGACATAGACCAGCCGCGCAAAGGACAGCGCATGGCTTTCGGGAAAGCCATAGGAGCCGAACCCCTCGATCTGTTTGAAGCAGCGCTCGGCGAACTCGGGTTCGTAGCCGCGCCGGACCATCCCGCCGACCATCTTCTGCTGGAAATTGTCCATCCCCCCGACCTTGCGGAACGTCGCCATGGCGCGACGCAGCTGGTTGGCCTCGTCAGGGGTGAATTTGGCGGCGGTAATGGCCAGCTTCATCGCCTGTTCCTGGAACAGCGGCACGCCGTAAGTCTTGCCGAGCAGCGTCTTCAGCTCGTCGGCCGGACCATGATCGGGATGAGGCGAGGGATAGGTCACCACCTCCTTTTTCGCGCGCCGCCGCAGATAGGGGTGGACCATATCGCCCTCGATCGGCCCCGGCCGGACGATCGCGACCTGCACGACCAGATCGTAGAACTCGCTGGGCTTCAGACGCGGCAGCATGTTGATCTGCGCCCGGCTCTCCACCTGGAACACGCCGATGCTGTCGCCCTTTTGCAGCATCTCATAGACGCGGTCGTCCTCGTCCTGCGCCAGCGTGTCGAGATCGGGGCGGTCCAGCCCATTCGCCTCCATCAGGTCGAACGCCTTGCGGATGCAGGTCAGCATACCGAGCGCGAGGATGTCGACCTTCATGATCTTCAGCTCGTCGATGTCATCCTTGTCCCATTCGATGAAGGTCCGCCCCTCCATCGCGCCGTTATGGATCGGCACCGTCTCGTCGAGCCGACCTTGTGTCAGCACGAAGCCGCCGACATGCTGCGACAAATGGCGCGGGGCACCGAGCAGCCGGTCGACCAGCGTGCGCAGCCGCGCGATCTCGGGATTGTCGGGGGAGAAGCCGGTTTCGTGGAAACGCTTCTCCTCGAACTGTTTGGAAAAGCTGCCCCAGACGGTGCTGGTCAGCCTTTGCGTCACATCTTCGCTCAAGCCCAGCGCGCGGCCGACCTCGCGCACCGTGCTGCGCGGGCGGTAATGGATGACCGTTGCGGCGATGGCGGCGCGGTGGCGGCCATAGCGCTCATAGATATACTGGATCACCTCCTCGCGCCGCTCATGCTCGAAGTCGATGTCGATATCGGGCGGCTCGCGCCGTTCCTCCGATACGAAGCGCGAGAAGAGCAGGTCGTATCGAACCGGATCGACCGAGGTGACACCCAGCACCCAGCACACCGCCGAATTGGCCGCCGACCCGCGCCCCTGGCACAGGATGGGCGGCTCCTGCGTCCGCGCGAAACAGACGATGTCGTGCACGGTCAGGAAATAATGGGCGTATCCACACCGGCGGATAAGCGCGAGTTCTTCGTCCAGCAGGGCACGCAGCTTGGCAGGCACGCCGTCTGGATAGCGCTTCGCCGCTTCGCGTCGGACCAGTTCCTCCAGCCAGTCCTGTGCGTTCCAGCCCTGCGGGATCGGCTCGTCGGGATATTGGTAGGAGATGTGCTCCAACCGGAAGCTGATGCGCTCCAGAATCGCGACACTCTCCGCCACCGCGCCGGGTCGGTCGGCGAACAGCCGCGCCATCTCGGGCGCCGGTTTCAGATGCCGCTCGGCATTGGCGGCCAGCCGTCGTCCGCCGGTGCGGATGGTCAGCCCTTCGCGGATACAGGTCAGTATATCCTGTACCGGACGTTCGGCGGGCGTCGCGAACAACGCATCGGTCGTCGCGAGCAGGGGCACGCCCCGCGCCTCGGCCAGCGAGGCATGCGCCGCCAGCCGCCGCCGATCCGCCCCCGATCGCGGCATCGTCACGCCGAGCCAGACCCGCCCCGGTGCCATGGCCACCAGCCGGTCGAGCATCGCCGCCAGCCCCGGATCGGCCCGCTTGGGGGGCAGCATGGCGTCCGCCATCGGCTCGCAGGGCCGCGCGGACGATTCGGGCATCGCGATCAGCAACAACCCCTCGGCATGGCGGGTCAGGTCGCCCAGCCCCAGGATGCAGCCGCCCTTCCTTGCGCGCTTGTTGCCCAGCGTCAGCAAGCGGGTCAGCCGCCCCCAGCTGGTGCGGTCGATCGGATAGGCCACGATGTCCGGCGTGCCATCAGCGAAGACCAGTCGCGCGCCGACGACCAGGGTCGGCGGTGACGGCGCGCCAATCTCTTTGGCCGAGGCACAAGCCTTTCGCCACGCCTTGAGCGCCCGCACCACCCCTGCGACGGTGTTGCGGTCGGCAATGCCGATGCCCTTGAGGCCCAACGCATAGGCTTTCGCGACCATTTCCTCGGCCGGACTGGCCCCGTCAAGGAAGGAATAATGCGTCGCCGCGACCAGTTCGGCGAAGTCGGACATTTAATCCTCCCCGGCACGGGGAGGTGGCAGGGCGTAGCCCTGACGGAGGGGGGCTTCGGCACAGGACGTCCCTAGCCGCATGCCCCCTCCACCATGCTGCGCATGGTCCCCCTCCCCGTACCGGGGAGGATCTTGGCAATCTCCGCTCACGCGAACAGCCCGTGCACATACCAGCGCGGCCGTTCGGTCTCGCTGTACAGGCCATGTCGGAAGATCCAGAAGCGTCGCCCACGCACATCCTCGACCCGGTAATAATCGCGGGTCGGCGGGGCCATGTCGGCACGTCGCCACCATTCGCCCGCGATCCGCTCCGGCCCTTCCGCCCGCGCCACGTCATGCATTTTCCGCCGCCAGCGAAACCGCGCCGGGGGACCATCGGGCGTCTCGGCGGCGAGCGACTCGATCGGCTGGGGCGGGTCGAACAGATGGATCGGACGCAGCGGCGGCTCGCCCGGCTCGGGCCGGGTCCATTCGGCCTTGGGCGCGGGATCGGTGGCGGGCAGCAGCAATTCGGCCTGCTCGGGCATATGGCTGTCGCGCGGATGGATTCGCCGCACCCGCTCTCGTCCCAGCCTTGTGCCCAGCCGGTCGATCAGCGCGGCGACTGCCTCCGCCCCCTGCTGCGCGCGACCCTCGCCCCCCTCCAGCCGAAGCTGCACCGCATCCAGCTTTTCGGCCAGACCGACATCCAGCCGGATCAGGTCGTATCCGAATCCGGGATCCAGCGGATCGGCCAGCGCCTCGATCCGTTCGCGAAACAGCCGCATCAGGACGGCGGGGTCGCGGGTCGGCTGCCCCGTCTCGACGCGCAGGGCCTGCACCTCGCCATCGGAACGGAACAGCCGCGCGCCCCAGCGCCGCCCGCCCTCGTGCCGCGCCTCCAGCGCGCGAGCCGCCTCCCCCGCCAGGTCCTCCAGCACGCCCAGCATATGCTCGGTCTTCGCCACCGGCTCGGCGAAGCGGCGCTCCACCCCGATCGGCGCGGCGACGGCGCGCGGGGTCAGGGGGCTGTCCTCCTCCCCGGTCAGCCGCCGCAGCGCCGTCGCCGCCTCGCGCCCGAACCGCGCCGCGATCGTCGCCATCGGCCGCGCCAGCACGTCGCCCACCGACTTCAGCCCCGCCGCGATCAACGCCGCACCCGCATCCTCATCCAATTCCAGCGCGGCGATGGGCAGGCGGCGGATCGCCCCCATCTCGTCAGGTGCCGGGGCTCCGGCATGTCGCGCCAGCGCCCGCGCCGCCTCGGGGGTGTCGCCATAGGCCAGCCGCACGGTGATTCCCCGCCGCGCCATGCGCGTCTCGATATCCTCGGCCAGCCCGCGCTCGCCGCCGAACAGATGATCCACCCCCGCCGAATCAAGGATCAGTCCCTGGGGCGGATCGAGCGCCACCGCCGGGCTATAGCGCCGTGCCCCCTCGGCCAGCCGTTCCAGCCAGTCGGCATCGGCGGCGGGATCGTGGGGGAATATCTCGACCTCGGGCACCCGCACGCGTGCATCCGCCAGCGTCAGCCCGACCGACAGCCCCGCCGCCGCGGCCTCCCCATTGAGCGCGGCCAGGCGGATCGCGCCAGCCACCGATTCGGCAAAGGCGATTGGCGCCTCATCCCGCGCCACGAACAGGTGCGGGCGGCGCGCCCGCAACCGCTCGATCGGCAACCAGGGGAAGACGAGCGCCAGATAGCGGCGCGGGGTCGAAGCTTTGCGTGTCACGGTTCCACTCCACGCGCCACCGGGCGCCCGCAGGCCCTCCCCTTCGGCGCAGCAATTCCAGATCGAAGGCGGGCGCGCCGGGCGCTTCCGCAGCCAGCGCGCGCGACGGCGCAGGTGCCACCGCCCAGCGGGTCGCCGCCGCACTCGGCACCGTCTGCCCGCCGATACGCAGCAAAATCATCAGCACGCCCGAAGCTTCGGCGGCCAGCATCAATCGCCGCGAGGCGGTCAGGTCGAGCGCGCGCATCGCTCCCCAACCTTCCGCGATCACCGTGCCTAACCCCGGACAGCGCGCACCATCGGCGGCCGCGCGCAGCAACGCCGAATCATCGGCCACCACCACTACGACCAGATCTTGCGGGTCGAGCCCCATCGCGATCAGGCCCGGCCCATGGAGTCGGCCCCCCTGCCGCTCGGCCGCCTCGGTGCGCAGCCACAGGATCGGCCGGGCCTCCGCCGTCAGCGCGCAACCGATCGCAAAACCTGCGCCGCTGGCCGCCGCTTCCGGGGCCGGCGCATGAATCTCGTGCAGTTGCGCCCGCGTCAGCCGGGGCAACCCACCCCGTTCGCCTATCGCATCCCCCATAGGCACCTGCTCCACCAGCGCAGTCGCGCGGCGCAGACGGTCGATCAGGGCGAAGGGTTCCTCCATATATGTTCTTGTAATGTTCTATTGGCGGAGTCGCCAGCCGGAAAAATTTTGAAAAAAAGGCTTGCCGGTTTCAAAACCCGCATCTAATAGCCCGCCTCACCCCAGCCGGTCCGCCGGTTCGGAAGCGCCAGAGCGGGCGTAGCTCAGGGGTAGAGCACAACCTTGCCAAGGTTGGGGTCGAGGGTTCGAATCCCTTCGCCCGCTCCAGCGATTCCTCAGATGGAATCGCCTTCGTCGCCGAGCGACGCCTTATCTGATAGTTCCATCGGATCCGCTTCCTCGCAGGAACGCCTTGGCGAAGGCCTTGCCACTTATAATTCGTCGCGGGACCCTTGGCCGTCGGTCTATGCTGGTCTCATGTCCGTCCGCCCCGCCCTTTCCCAAGACGCTGCGGCCATAGCCGCAATCCTCATGCCGGTGATTCGCGCAGGCGAGACCTATGCGCTCGACCCGGCGATGACGCAGGACGCGGCGCTCGCTTACTGGTTCGCGGCGGACAAGGTACCGTTCGTTTTCGATGAGAACGGCGTCATCCTCGGCACCTATTATCTGCGCGCCAATCAGGCGGGCGGCGGGGATCATGTCGCCAATGCCGGGTATATGACCAGCCCTGCCGCGCGCGGCAAAGGCATTGCGCGGGCGATGGCACTGCACGCCTTCGACGAAGCCCGCGCACGTGGCTTCACCGCGATGCAGTTCAACTTCGTGGTCGCCAGCAACACCGGCGCCGTGCATCTGTGGACATCGTTGGGCTTCGCCACGGTCGGACGGGTGCCGGGGGCGTTCCGGCACCCGCGCCTGGGGTCGGTCGATGCGTTGGTGATGCACCGCCCCCTATGATTATCCGGCCCGTGCGACCTGGAAGCCCGCAAAGGACTGGCTGACCGGCATCAGCTCCAGCCGGTTGATGTTCAGGTGCGGCGGCAATTCGGCGACCCAGAGCAGCGTCGCGGCGATATCCTTGGCGGTCATCGGGTCGGAACCCGCATAGAGCGCGTCCGACGCCGCCTGGTCGCCGCCGGTGCGGATGGTGGTGAACTCGGTTTCGACCATGCCCGGCTCGATCGAGGTCACGCGCACCCCCTTGCCGTGCAGGTCGGCACGCAGGTTCAGCGAGAATTGCTTCACGAACGCCTTGGTCCCGCCATAGACGTTGCCGCCGGTATAAGGATAGTTCGCCGCCACCGAGGACAGGTTGATGATCCCTCCACGCCGCGCGATCAGGCCGGGCAGCAGCCGGTGGGTGATGGTGATGAGCCCGTCGATATTGGTCGCAATCATCGTGCGCCACTGAGCCAGATCGCTGTCCTGCGCGGGCTTGGTGCCGAGCGCGAGGCCCGCATTGTTGATGAGCAGGTCGATCTCGGCGAATTCCGGCGGCAGGCTATTCAGCGCGGCGTCGAGCGCATCCTCGTCGGTGATGTCGAACGCCAGCGGGTGGAAGGCCCCTCCCAGTTCGTCGGCCAGCGCCTGGAGCCGGTCGGCGCGACGCCCCGTGCCGATCACCCGCCATCCGGCCGCGACAAAGGCCCGCGCGGTGCCCGCGCCGATTCCGGCGGTCGCACCCGTCACCAGAACTGTCTTCGTCATCCGTCCATCTCCTCATCACCACGGTTCGCGATGCTGGTATCCGGCGGGGCCGGATCTGGCAAAGTGCGCGCCCATGTAGAAGTACGAACGACTTGCCCCTGTTCCCGCCAGCCATCCAAGCGTACGAAATAGCGGGCTTTTCCCGGATGGACAGGATCGGCGGACGGCGGCATGATCGGCGTCAGGAGAGGAACGGATGGATCAACGGCCGGGTCAGCCGCGACGAATCGCCGTCAGCCACTTGTGCGGTCGCTTTCCGCGCGCGCAGGGCGGGCATTGCGATTTCCGTCCGGCACTGACCACGGCACCGGCCGATGCGGACAATCCGGCAATCATCCGCGCGGTCTATCCCCCGCCCGCCCCCCGCGAAGATGGGATGGAAGGCTGGGTCCGGGTGCGCTGGTAAAGCCGCGGTTGCGGGGGCACCATCCCCCTCCCACATAGGCGGGGCGACCAATTGGGAGTCGCGCCACCCAGGATCACCCATGCCCCGCCGCCTCCGCATCGACTTCGTCTCCGACATTTCCTGCCCCTGGTGCATCATCGGGTTGCGCGGGCTGGAGATCGCGCTGGAGCGATTGGGCGATACGGTCGAGGCGGATATCCATTTCCAGCCCTTCGAGCTGAACCCCGCCATGGCGCCCGAGGGTGAGAATATCGTCGAGCATATCGGCCGCAAATATGGCGCGACGCCCGAACAATCCGCCGCCAACCGCGCCAATATCCGCGAGCGGGCGGCGTCGGTCGGCTTCACCATGGCGATGGCCGACGATGCGCGCATCTATAACAGCTTCGACGCGCACCGGCTGCTCCAATGGGCGGAGCTCGAAGGACGGCAGGCGGCGCTGAAACACGCGCTGTTCGACAGCTACTTCACGCATGGGCAGGCCATCTCGAACCATGACGTGCTGATCGCTGCCGTCACCCGCGCCGGACTGGATGCCGCGGAAGCCGCCGCGATCCTGTCGTCCGACCGCTATGCCGCCGAAGTTCGCGAGGCGGAGCGGCTGTGGCAGGGGCGCGGCATCCAGTCGGTGCCCGCCATCGTGATCGACAACCGCTATCTCATCTCGGGCGGACAGCCGCCCGAATCCTTCGAGCAGGCGCTGCGCCAGATCGCCGCCGAACCTGCTGCTGCCTGAATCCACGGAAAGGACATTCCCATGGCCGACGCCCGCCCCGACACCCGTTATGCCAAGACCGAGGAAGCGCTCGCCAAGCTGACGCCCGAGCAATATTATGTGACGCAGGAAAGCGGCACCGAGCGCCCCGGCACCGGCGAATATCTTCATACCCGTGAGCCGGGCCTGTATGTCGATATCGTCTCGGGCGAGCCGCTCTTCGCATCCGCCGACAAGTTCGATTCGCATTGCGGCTGGCCCAGCTTCACCCGGCCGATCGAGCCCGCGCATGTCAACGAACTGCGCGATACCACCCACGGCATGGTGCGCACCGAAGTGCGCTCGGCGCATGGCGACAGCCATCTCGGCCATGTCTTCCCCGACGGCCCGCGCGATCGCGGGGGCCTGCGCTACTGCATCAACTCGGCCTCGCTGCGCTTCGTGCCGCTGGGCGAGATGGAGGCGCAGGGTTACGGGGATTATGTGGATCAGGTCCGCGCGGCGGAACAGGGCTGACCTGATCCCCCCCGGCACGGGGAGGTGGCAGGCCGGAGGCCTGACGGAAGGGGGGCTGCTCCATAGGACAGTCCTTGCGGCACGCCCCCTCCACCATGCTGCGCATGGTCCCCCTCCCCGTGCCGGGGAAGATTGACGTTTACGGCACCTTTTTTCCGCCCGATCGTTTGGCTCGCGCAACGATAAGGTTCAGGGAAACGGGGCAATGCTGACGACGATGATCTGGACGCCGCTGTTGATGGCGGCTCCGCTGGCCCCCCAGCAGACGACCGATCCCGTACCGACCGCCGCCCGCGTCACCCCCGATGCCGCCGCCGGTGATACGCAGCGTCCCCCTGCCCGCCGCCGCCCGGTTCGCCCTTCCGACAGCGCGCCGTCGGCGATTACCGCCGATACGCGCCGCGCGCCGCCGCCGGGGATCATCGGCGACTGGCACGATATCCGCACCCGCCTGAACGAGCGCGGCATCACCGTCACTGCGCGCTACGCCTCGGAAAGCGCCGCGAACGTCACCGGCGGGCGCAAGACGCTGTTCCGCGAGACGGGGCAGTTCGACGCGGGCGCGCTGTTCGATCTGGAAAAGGTGATGGGGCTGAAGGGCGGCGCGTTCCAGGCCACCCTTACCTATCGCCGCGGCCGCAACCTCAGCGACGATGCGAATTTGGGCACGCTGCAACAGGTGCAGGAGGTCTATGGCCGGGGCCAGACGCTGCGCCTGACCCAGTTCTGGTACGAACAGCGGATCGGCGATCGCTTCGAGCTGAAACTAGGGCGCACCAATCCGGGCGAGGATTTCGCGATCTTCTCCTGCCACTTCATGAACCTCAGCTTCTGCGGTGCGCAGCCGGGCAATCTGGTCGGCGACTATTGGCAGAACTGGCCGATCAGCCAGTGGGGCGCCCGGCTGCGCTACGAACCGCGCGATGACCTGTATGTTCAGGGCGCGGTCTATGAGATCAACCCGCGCAACCTCGACAATGATTTCTTCATCGGCCATTTCAAGGGCGCGACCGGCGTGCTGGTTCCGGCCGAAGTGGGCTGGATCAACAACCCTACCGCCGGACGGATCGGGTCGTACAAGCTGGGCGGATGGATCGCGACGGCGGACGCCCCCGACGTGTTCCTCGACGTGAACCGCCGCCCCATCGCCATCACAGGCCTCGCGCCGCTCGAACGCAGCAGCCGCTACGGCGTCTATATCAACATCCAGCAACAGCTGACCGGCGAGACGAAGGACGGCAAGGCGGAGAACGGCCTCAGCGTCTTCCTGAACGCAACCCAGGCCGATCGCGCGACCAGCGTCACCGACAATCAGGTCGCGGCGGGCCTGTTCTACAAGGGGCTGGTCCCCGCCGTGCCCGGCGACGTGCTGGGCTTCGGCGTGGCGCGGACTCATGTGAACAACCGCGTCGCGGACGGCCAGCGGCTCGACCCGACCCGACCCGCCGTGCAGGGGTCGGAATATGCGGCGGAAGTCTATTACAGCATCCACCCCGCCGAATGGTTGGAGATGCGGCCCAACGTCCAATTCGTCCACCATCCCGGCGGCTATTCGCAGGCCGATGACGTGACGATCTTGGGGCTGAAGGCCGCCTTTACCCTGTAACGCTGGAAATTCACGGCCCATTCAATAGGCGGCGCGCAAGGACAGGCGTGCCCAAAGGAGTGTTTTGATGATCCGTTCGATGATGGCGTCCGCCCTGCTGGCGCCGACCGCCATGGCGATGGTCGCCGCGCCCGTGCCTGCCTTTGCGCAAGCCAGTGGCGACCTGGCGGCGGTGCAGCGTCACCTGCAGTCGGTGCAGACGATGACCGCCGATTTCACCCAGACCGACCGGGCGGGCAAGGTTCTGACCGGCACGCTGACCATGAAAAAGCCCGGCAAAATCCGGTTTCAGTATGAAAAGGGCGTGCCCCTGCTGATCGTGGCGGACGGCGGCGCGCTGACCTTCATCGATTATTCGGTCAAGCAGGTTCAGCGCTGGCCGATCAAGAATTCGCCGCTGGGCGTGCTGCTCGACCCCAGCCGCGATATCGGTCGTTATGCCAAGGTGGTGCCGAGCGCCGACCCGCGCCTGCTCTCGGTCGAGGCCAACGATCCCAAGCATCCCGAATATGGCAAGATCACCCTGGTCTTCGCGCGCGATGCCGCCGCGCCCGGCGGGTTGATGATGCAGGGCTGGGTCGCGCTCGACAGTCAGAACAACCGGACGACGATTCGCCTGTCCAACCAGCGTTTCGGCGTGCCGGTGGACGACAAGGCGTTCCGATTCAACGACCCGCGGAGAAGTGCCGCGCGTAACTGAACGCGGGCGGGCCGTTTCATTCATCCGGGCGACAGGTTCGCTGCCCTATCAAGGCGTTGCGGTTGAGGGGCCTTCGAGATTCCCCCCTGTTGCTCGGACGAGCATCCTCATCCCGCCTGCGTGACGAACGCTAGGTCGGCCCTCGCTCCATGCCCCCGGAGCGGGGGCCTTTCCGTTTTGAGGTCGCTTATTCCTCTCCTGCAAGGGGAGGAATTGTGGGGCACGGGGTAATCTTGTCTCATCCCCCCGCCCCCGCTACATCGCTTGCCGTGAAAATCGCCTCCTGGAACATCAATTCGGTGCGTTTCCGCGCCGCGATCGTCGAGCAATTCCTGAAGGAAGCGGCGCCCGACATACTGTGTCTTCAGGAGACGAAGGTGGTCGACGACGACTTCCCCTTCGACCTGTTCCGCTCGCTGGGTTACGACCACATCATCATCCATGGCCAGCGGATGCACCACGGCGTCGCGATCGTGTCGAAGGTGCCGATCACCGAGGACGACCGCCTCGACTGGCAGGCCAATGCCGAGGCGCGGCATGTCGGCATCCGACTGCCGGGCGGCGTGCGGCTGGAGAATGTCTATATCCCGGCGGGCGGCGACGTGCCCGACCGCGAGGTGAACCCGAAATTCGGCCAGAAGCTCGATTTCCTCGGCCGCATGATCGAATGGTCGGGAAAGCTCGACTGCCCCACCATCCTGACCGGCGACTTCAACATCGCGCCGCTCGAATCGGACGTGTGGAGCCACAAGCAGTTGCTCGACGTGGTCAGCCATACCCCCATCGAGGTGGAGACGCTGGGCAAGCTCCAGGCGTCGAACGACTGGGTCGACCTGGGCCGCCACTTCATCCCCGCGCCGGAGCGTCTCTATACTTGGTGGAGTTACCGCGCAAAGGACTGGGCGGCGTCGGATCGCGGGCGGCGGCTCGACCATATGTGGGCCACCCGCGACGTGGCCGAAAAGGCGGTGTCGCATCAGGTGTTCGAGGGATGCCGCAGCTGGCTGAAACCCTCCGACCATATCCCGATCATGACGGAATTCGATTTTTGAACGCCGATCCGAAGGCAGCCGCGCGGGCGATCGATGCGCTGCGCCGGGGCTGGCCGATCGCGATCGCGGGCCAGCCTTTGCTCGCGGTCGAGACGGCCGATCCGCTGCGTCTGGCCGCCTTCGATCCTGAGGCCCGCGCGCCGGTGCTGATCTCGGCCGGGCGTGCCGCGACGCTGAAGCTGACCAATCAGGTCGAGGCCGCCGATCCCGACGCTGCCGTGCTGGTCGAGCGTGCGCCCTGGATCGACTTCGCCGCCGCGACCGCGCTCGCCGATCCGCAATTCGATCTCGCCACCCCGCTCAAAGGACCGTTCCGTGCCCTCCCCCTGCCCGATCCGGCGGTCGCGGCGGCGGCGATCCGGTTCGCGCGGATCGCCGGGATGCTGCCCGCCTTCTTTCTGGGCGGCACCGGCGTCGAGGCGGCAATTTCGCTCGCCGACATCGCCGCGCATGAAAATGCCGAGGCGCTGGCCATCGCCACCCGCGCGCGCCTGCCCGTGGCGGGCGCGGAGGATGCCGAGATCGTCGCCTTTCGCTCGCCCCATGCGGCGGGCGAGCATGTCGCGCTGCTGATCGGCCAGCCCAATGGCCAGCCGCCGCTGGTGCGGCTGCACAGCGAGTGCCTGACCGGGGATGTGCTCGGCAGCCTGAAATGCGATTGCGGGCCGCAGCTTCACGCCGCGATCCATGCCATCGCCGAGGCGGGCTGGGGCATATTGCTCTATCTGCGGCAGGAAGGGCGCGGCATCGGGCTGGTCAACAAGCTGCGCGCCTATCAGCTTCAGGATCAAGGGTTCGACACGGTCGACGCCAATACGCGGCTGGGTTTCGCGATCGATGCGCGCGACTTCGGCGTGGCGGCACGGATGCTGACCCTGATGAAACAGGACAAGGTGCGTCTGCTGACCAACAACCCGGCCAAAGTGGCGGGGCTGAACGCGGCGGGGGTAAAGGTGGTCGAACGGGTCGCGCACAGCCTGCCGCCCAATCCGCATAACGAACGCTATCTGGCGACCAAGCGCGACCGGACCGGGCATCAGCTTTAAACGGCGTTTCGCCTTCTCCCAGAGAAATGGTTCGCGCGGAGACGCGAAGACGCGGAGAGGAATCGCCTGGGGGTAAGTTGGGACGCTTTTACCCCGGTTGCGATAAGAGGGCCGCTATCGCGGCAAGCCGGACACCTCCGCGTTCTCCGCGCCTCCGCGCGAACATCATCTTCGCCTTCTGAACTTTACCCGCGCCGCGCGATTCCCTGGGCGATGATCGTCGCCTCCGACTCGGCCAGCACCGCCCCGGCATTGCTTGGTGCCATCACCGCGCGCTCGGCCGCGCGGATGCGGGCCAGCGCGCGGGCCAGCATGGCGGGGGTCCAGCGGCGCAGCGTGCGTGCCGTCTTGGCCTCGTCGCGAAAGAAGACGCGGTGGCGCTTCATCACCGCCTCGACCGGCTCGCCCGCGTCGACATCGGCGCGCATCTCGGCCAGCGCAACCAGCCGCCGGGCCAGTGCGCGCAGCCAGGGAATCGGCGACGCTCCGCCTTCATCCAGCAAGGCCAGTTCGCCGCCCAGATCGCCGACCCGGCCCTCGACCACGGCCTCGACCGCATCACCCATCTCGGCTTCGCCCAGATCGGCGCCGATCGCATCCATCGCGGCGTGATCCACCTCGCGCGGGCGGTCGGGGGCGGCATCGAGATAGAGCGCCAGCTTTTCCAGCTCGCGCATCATCACCGAACGATCGGCCGCCGCCGCCTCGACCAGCCGCGCGGGCACGCCGGCCGCCAGCCGCAAACCCATCTCGCCACCGATCGTCGTGGCCAGCCGCTCGGCATCCGCCGCCGTCGGCGCGTAGCAACCGAACGCCATCGCCCGCGGCGAGTCGAGCGCCAGCTTCACGATCTTGGCGGTCGTCTTGACCGTCGGTGCGATGGCGACGACCGGATTGCCTGCCGACTCGGCCTCCAGCAGCGCGGTGAACGCCGCCAGTCCCTCTTCGCCGACGCTGGCGATGCGGATATGGCGCGGGCCGCCGAACAGCGACATGGATGCGGCTTCGTCGGTCAGCCGGGCGGGATCACTCTTCAGCGTCGCCGAATCGAGGTCGATCCGCTCGGCATCCTGCCCCATCGCGTTCGCCAGGATTCGCGCCAGCTCGCTCGCCCCCGCTTCGTCGGGACCGTGGAGCAGATAGAGGCGGATGTCGGCGGAGGGGCGCCCCAGCGCCTGGCGAATCTGGTTGGCGTTCGCCTTCACGGGCGCGCGGGCACCATCGTTTCGCCAGGGCGCGACCGCGCATAGGTGGCAAGACGCGCGACGATCTCGTCCGCGACGATCACCGACAGTCGCTCCAGCGCGGTGTTTTCTGCCGCGATGGTGGCATATTCCGAACGCACCACGTCGATCCCGGCATCCGACCCGGCGGTGGCGTCGACCAGCACCGCGTTGCTCGTCTGGTCGACCAGCTGATAGCGCGCGCGCAGGATACGCCGTTCGCGCACCACCGAGTCGTCGCGCCGGACGCCAAGCCCGCGAATCTGGTCATCCAGCTTCACGTCCAGACGATAGCGCGCATTGCCCGTCTTGCCGCCCAGCCGGTCGTTCAGCGCATTGGCCATCAGCCAGCCCGCCTTCCCCTGGATCGGCGCGACCTCGATCTGCGTCAGCGCATTGGCGACCGGGCCGGAACTGCCCCCCGCATAGAGCGGATGCAGCCCGCAGCCCGTGAGCCCCAGCGTCAACGCCAGACCGGCAGCGATCAGGGAAAACTTGCGGGTCATGCGACGATATTCACCAGACGGTCGGGCACCACGATCACCTTCTTCGGGCTGGCACCGTCGAGCGCGCGGAGGATCTTCTCCGACGCCAGCGCGGTCGCCTCCAACTGGTCCTTGGGCAGGCCCTTGGCGACGGTCAGCGTGTCGCGCAGCTTGCCGTTGACCTGCACCGCGACGGTGACTTCATCCTCGACCAGCAGGCTTTCGTCGACCACCGGCCAGGCGGCGTCGGCGATCAGGCCCTCTTGCCCCATCCCGGCCCAGGCTTCCTCGGCCATGTGCGGGACCATCGGCGCGACCAGCAACATGGTGGTGCGGATCGCCTCGTTCCGGGCGGCGGAAGGCTTGGCCTTTTCGATGGCGTTGACCAGCTCGTACAGTTTGGCCACCGCCTTGTTGAAGGCGAGTGCCTCAATGTCCGCCGCGACGCCCGCGATCGTCTGGTGCAGTTTCCGCGAAAGCGCCTTGTCCTCGCCCTCTGCGGCTTCCGTACCGTCGAACAGACGCCATAGACGCTGGACGAAGCGCCACGAGCCCTCGATGCCCGACTCCGACCAAGGCAGGTCGCGCTCGGGCGGGCTGTCGGACAGCATGAACCAGCGGACCGCATCCGCACCATACTGGTCCACGATGGGTTCGGGATCGACGGTGTTCTTCTTGGACTTGGACATCTTCTCGACGCGGCCGACCGTGATCGGCTGACCGGTCGCGATCTCGATGCCGTCGCGGATTTCACCCGGCGCGAGCCAGCGGCCGTCCGACGACTTGTAGCTCTCGTGCGTCACCATGCCCTGCGTGAACAGGCCCGCAAAGGGCTCCGCCACGTCGATCAGGCCGATATGCTTCAACGCGCGCGTCCAGAAGCGCGCATAGAGCAGGTGCAGGATCGCATGCTCGACGCCGCCGATATATTGGCCGACGGGCAGCCATTTCTTCACGACCTCGGGATCGAACGGGCGATCCTTGGGCTGGCTGGCGAAGCGGATGAAATACCAGGACGAATCGACAAAGGTATCGAGCGTGTCGGTCTCGCGCCGGGCGGGCTTGCCACAGGTCGGGCAATCGACATGCTTCCACGTCGCATGGCGGTCGAGCGGGTTGCCGGGGACGTCGAAGGTAACGTCCTCGGGCAAGGTGACCGGCAACTGGTCCTTGGGCACCGGCACCGCGCCGCAATCCTCGCAATGGATGATCGGGATCGGCGTACCCCAGTAACGCTGGCGGCTGACGCCCCAGTCGCGCAGCCGGTACACGGTCTGGCCCTGTCCCCAGCCTTCGCCCTCGGCCCGTGCGATGACGGCGGCCTTGGCGGCCTCCACATCCATGCCGTCGAGCGGGCCGGAGTTCACCAGACGGCCGGTGCCGGTATAGGCGGTGTCGCCCTCGAACACCGGCGCGGTGACATCGCCGTCCGCGACGACGCGGGTGACGCTCAGACCATATTTGCGCGCGAAATCCAGATCGCGCTGGTCATGGGCGGGCACGCCCATGACGGCGCCCGTGCCGTAATCCATCAGCACGAAGTTCGCGATATAGACCGGCAGGGTGATGGCCGCGTCCATCGGATGCTGCACCCGATAGCCGGTGTCGAAGCCCAGCTTTTCCTGGGTTTCCAGCTCGGCCGCGGTCGTGCCGCCCGCCTTGCACCGCTCGATAAAGGCCGCCGCGTCGGCGTTGGTCTCGGCCAGTTCGCGCGCGATCGGGTGATCCGCCGCGATCGCGACGAAGCTCGCCCCGAAGATCGTATCGGGGCGGGTCGAATAGACCTCGATCGGCGTCGCGAAGGGGGCGACCGGCGCAAAGCGGAACTGGAGGCCCTTGCTGCGACCGATCCAGTTCTCCTGCATCAGCTTCACCTTGTCGGGCCAATGCTCGAGGCTGGTCAGCCCCTCCAGCAGCTCATCGGCGAAGTCGGTGATCTTCAGGAACCACTGGTTCAGCTTGCGCTTCTCGACCAGCGCGCCCGAGCGCCAGCCGCGCCCGTCGATCACCTGCTCATTGGCCAGCACGGTCATGTCGACCGGGTCCCAGTTGACCGCCGACTCCTTGCGATAGACCAGGCCGCCTGCGTACAGGTCGAGGAACAGCGCCTGTTCATGCCCGTAATAATCAGGCTCGCAGGTCGCGATCTCGCGCGTCCAGTCGAGCGCGAAGCCCAGCCGCTTCAGCTGCGCCTTCATCGTCGCGATATTGTCGCGGGTCCACCCGCCGGGATGGACGCCCTTTTCCATCGCGGCATTCTCGGCGGGCATGCCGAACGCGTCCCAACCCATCGGGTGGAGCACCTCATAGCCGATCATCCGCCGATAACGCGCCAGCACGTCGCCCATCGTATAGTTGCGGACATGCCCCATATGGATGCGCCCCGAGGGATAGGGGAACATCTCAAGCACGTAGCTACGCGGCTTGGAGCTGTGATCGTCGGCGGCAAAGGTGCGCCGCTCCTCCCAGATCCGCTGCCAGGTCGAATCCGATTTCAGGGCGTTGAAACGCGAGGCCATTCTTCTCGTCTTTTACTTCGTGATCGAGGCGCGGCGCAGGTCGCGCGCCTTGGTGAGGATGATGTCTTCCAGCTTCTGGGTGGTTGCGGCCTGCACCGGCGCCTCCACCCACTGGCCGCCGCGATTGACTTCGCGAAGCGCCGTCACGCGTAGGGCATCGGCGCGCAGATCCTGGTCAAGAATGGTGACGGTGACTTTCATCCGCTCGGTCGGGACCTGCGGATTGACGTACCAGTCGGTGACGATCACGCCGCCATTGGAGTCGGTTTCGGCCAGCGGCATGAAGCTGAGCGTATCGAGGCTGGCGCGCCACAGATAGGAATTGACGCCGATCGTGGTGATCTTCGACGCGGCAAGGTCGCCTTGCGGGCGTTCCTTCTTGCCGGCACAGGCCCCGAGCGACAGGGCGGCGATAACCGCGAACGCGGTGGCGGAACGGCGAAGCATCGGCATTATCCTGACTGGGAATAAGGGTTGCCTATGCCTCTACAGGCGCCCCGCCACCCCGGCAAGCGCCCGGACATCATGGGCGATGCAACCGATTCTGTGGAAGTTGCGCAACACTCCGACAAGATTCGCCATTGCCCCCGTAACAATGGGATCGCTCATGCCCGATTCCATGTTAGGAGCAAACTTGCAAAGGGATCTCATAAAAAGGGGTGGACCGTGTCGTTCGGGCGTGTCGTGATCGGAATCGCAATCGGGGCGCTTGCCGCCACGACGGCGTTGGTCGCGCCCGCTATCGGCGCGGTCGAACATGGCAAGCGTCCCGTCAAGCAAAGCGGCCTCAGCCTGCTCGGCCGTGGTGGCTTCACGCCGTCCGCCGCCGATCCCCGTCTGGCGGCGATTTTCGCCAAGGCGGGACTCGATGCGGGCGACCTGCGCTTCACCCCTGCGGAAAGCCAGCGCGGCGCCAATCGTGCCGTCACGGTTGCGTTGCGCGCGCGCAGCAGCCGGACCAATGAAGAACGGGTCGCCGCCAACACCGCCCCGACCGTCGGGCTGGCCCCGATTTCCTATAATCTGGGCGTTTCGGTCGGCTGGAAGCGGGTCGCCCTGTCGGGTGATATCGCCCGCGTCGACCTGGCCGGTATGCCGGGCAGCCGCGAAAGCACCGATGTCGCGGTCAGCTATACCGCGAATCGCTTTACCGGCCGGGTGAAGGCATCGGCCGATCGCCCGATCGACGGCGCGCCCAAGATGATCGACATGCCGTCCAGCTATTCGTTGGATATGGGCGGGTCCTATGCGCTGACCCGCAATCTCGATGTGACGGCGGGCGTCCGCTATCGCTCCGATCGCGAGCGGCTGGCCCGGATCGACGATGATCGCCGCAACAGCCAGGCGGTCTATCTGGGGACGGCGTTCCGCTTCTGACGTCGAACCGTTCGCCAAGAGCGGTGTCGAATGGGCCTCAACGCCTTATCGCGGTGGGGCCGCGATGACGATCCTACCCCGTGCCGCGCCCTTCGCCGGGAGGGCAGGCGACACCGTGGGATTTGTGGGATAGCCTTTTCCGTCGAAGCGCAATCGGGCTTGATAGCGGTTCGTGATACCGCCCCCTGAAACCAGGACGGCCAGGTCATGCCAGCCATGCGAAACGCTGGGCAGGACGCGGATCGGCGGTCGGGTGATGCTGATATGAGACACGAGGTGGTACCCCGTGGGCGTCAGCGACAGGACATAAAGATCGCATCCGCCCGAGCCGCAAAGATCCCCCCGGCCGTTCCCCTCGTGCGACGCCATCGCATAGACCAAGGCCTCCGGGCGGCCGTCGCCGTTGAGATCCGCCAGGGCGTGGCGATAGCGGATCAGCTTTTCGTCGCGGATGAACGCCGCAAGTCCCGCTGGAAGGGGCGTTTGCGCGGCAATGGCGGCCGCCAACGTGACCGAAAGCATGACGACGATCTCCCAGAACGATTGCCCCAACCTATCGCCAGGCGTCGATCGCTGCCCAGCCATCGAATCGCCCCCGCAAGCGGCGAAAGCGTTTCACGTTCATGCCGCCCAACGCGATTCGGGACAAGCCCAGCCCCCGTCCGATCCGCAACGCGCGCGCCGGCCCCAGTGACGACGCACCAGGATGCGAATGGGTGGGATAAAGCGGCGATACGAATAACAGGTCGGCCCCGGCCTTCCATCCCGCAACCGCCTCGGCTTGGTCATGAGCAGGCCAACTCCGCAGCCCCCGTGTATGGCCGCGCTTGTGCACGCCGTCACCGGCCAAGACACCGCCTGCGATCAGCAGGACCAGCCCCCGCGCCTTGGCGATCCGCCGCACCCGGCGATGGATTGTCCGGCGCTCGGTTGGCGGGGTCGCATGATGCCGGAACACCACCCCCGATCCCGGCGGCAATTTCCGGAGCGCGGCCCAAAGCCCCTCCCCCAGCCGCTCATCGGTCATCAGCCATGTCACGGGGTATCGGTCGGCCATCGGGGGCATTATAGCGCGGGGCATGACCGACGACAGCGTTTCCCGCCTTGCCACCGTCTCCGCCCAGCTTCAGCACGCCGCGAAACTGGGGAAGCACGCCACTCCGACCCTGATCGCGGTGTCGAAGACGCATGATGCCGACACGATCCGCCCGCTGCTGGACGCCGGGCACCGCGTCTTCGGCGAGAACCGCGTGCAGGAGGCCGCCGCCAAATGGCCTGCGCTGCGCGAGGCCTATCCCGGCGTCGAGCTGCATCTGATCGGCCAGCTTCAGTCGAACAAGGCCGCCGACGCGGTCGCGCTGTTCGATGTGATCCACACCGTCGACCGCCCCTCCCTGATCGCCGCGCTGTCCGAGGCGATGAACAAGAGCGGGCGGCGTCCCGACTGCTTCCTTCAGGTCAATATCGGCGACGAGGATCAGAAGGGCGGCTGCGCCATCGCCGAAGCCGCCGCGATGCTTGAACAGGCGCGCAAGGTCGGATTGCCGATCATCGGCCTGATGGCGATCCCGCCGCACGGGTTGGATGCCGCCCCCTATTTCGCACTGCTCGCAAAGATGGCGCGCGAGCTGGGGCTGCCCAAGCTCAGCATGGGCATGTCCGAGGACTACGAAGTCGCTGCGATGCTGGGTGCCAGCCATGTCCGTGTGGGCAGCGCCCTGTTCGGGGCACGCGCATGAGCCGCTTTGACGCCCTGCTGTTCGACTTTGACGGCGTCCTGATCGACAGCGAATATGAGGGCAATCGCCACCTCGCCGAATGGCTGACCACCAATGGTCACCCGCATACGCCCGAAGAGGCGATGCACCATTATATGGGACTGGCGGGCAAGGATTTCGTCGCGGCGATCGAAGCGCGGATCGGCCACAACCTGCCTGAGAGCTTCTACCATGCCCGCCGCGCCGAGGACGTTCGCGCCATGGCCGAGGGCGTCGCCGCGATCGGCGGCGCGGTGGCGTTCGTCCGGTCGCTGCCCGCCGATTTTCCCAAGGCGATCGTCTCATCCAGCCCGACCGCCTGGATCGACCAGCATCTGCGCCATATCGGGCTGCGCGAGCTGTTCGGCGAGCACGTCTATAGTGGACGCGAGCATGTCACGCGCGGCAAGCCCGCCCCGGACCTTTACCTCTATGCCGCCGAGCAGCTGGGCGTGCGGATCCAGGATTGCGCGATTCTCGAGGACTCACCCGTCGGCGCGACCGGCGCGGTGGCGAGCGGCGGACATGTTATCGGCATGTGCATGGGGACGCACTGCGCGATCGGTCATGACCAAAGACTGCGGGACATCGGCGTCGCTGCGATCGCGCAGGATTATGACGATGTCCGGCGGGAATTGGACGTCTGATTTCCGGTCGCTTCCCGCCCCGCCGTTCATACTGAGCGAAGTCGAAGTGCACGTTCCGTGCTAGCCATGAGCGATTCCCATGGCCTTCGACGTCGCTCAGGCTGAGCGGGGGCGGGATAAGCCCCCTCAGAAATCAAAAGAGAATTGCGCCGGTCCTAACAGGACACTGACGTATCCCTTTCAAATCCCCTCACCGGTCAGCCGCTGGCACACCATGTCGAGCTGATCGAGCGTCGAGTAGCTGAGGGTCAGCGTTCCGCCCTTCTCGCCATGGGCAATTCGTACCGACAGGCCGAGCAGGTCGGCCAGCTGGCTCTCCAGCGCCGCGATATCGGCATCCACCGCCTCGGCCCCCGTCGAAGCTTTGGCTGCCTCCTTCTCGTTCCCGTCCGAACCTTTGCGCCCACCGCCCTTGGCTTCGCGGGTCAGCTTCTCGGTCTCGCGAACGCTCAGGCCCCGTGCAATGACCTGATCGGCCAGTGACTCGACATCATCGGCGCCTAGCAGCGCACGGGCATGGCCCATCGACAGCGCGCCGCTGACCACCTGCCCCTGCACCGTGTCGGGCAATTCGAGCAAACGCAGCAAGTTGGCGACATGGCTGCGCGATTTGTGGACGATCTTCGCCAACGCCTCCTGCGTATGGCCGAACTCGCCTGCGAGGCGCTGATAGGCCTGCGCCTCTTCGATCGCGTTCAGGTCCTGACGCTGGATATTCTCGATCAGCGCGACTTCGAGCGTCTGCGCATCGTCGAAATCCCGGACGACGACCGGTACTTCGTGCAGGCGCGCGCGCTGGGCGGCCCGCCAGCGACGCTCACCCGCGACGATCTGATAGTCCTTGCCATGCGGGCGCACGACGATCGGCTGGATCAGCCCACGCGCCGCGATCGAGGCGGCGAGTTCATCGAGCGCGGCTTCCTCGAAATGGCGACGCGGCTGATCGGGGTGCGGTTGCAGCGAGCCGACGGGCAGCATCCGTACGCCACCCGGCGTCGGCTGATCGCCTGGCCGGATCGGCGCCTCGCGCGCGATATCACCGAGCAATGCCCCGAGACCCCGGCCGAGGCCAGGCCGCGGACGTTTGGCGGTCGTCTCGCCGCTCATGCCGCGGCCGCCCCCGGCTGGGTCCCGAGCGGCAGGCGGGCAATCAGTTCGCGGGCGAGCGCGATATAGGCCTGGCTGCCCACACACCGATGGTCATAGATCAACGCCGGCAGGCCATGGCTAGGCGCCTCCGACAGCCGGACGTTGCGCGGAATCACCGTATCGAACACCACACCTCCCAAAACCGCGCGCACATCGGCCGACACCTGGTCGGTCAGCCGGTTGCGCCGGTCATACATCGTCAACGCCACGCCCAGAATCGCCAGGCCCGGATTGAACCGTGCGCGAATCCGCTCGACCGTGGTCAGCAGCTGCGACAGCCCCTCGAGCGCGAAGAATTCGCATTGCAGCGGCACAAACAGCGAATCGGACGCGACCATCGCATTGATGGTCAGCAGCCCCAGCGAGGGCGGACAGTCGACCAGCACGATGTCCCAATTGCCTTGGGTCCGCCGCAGCGCATGGTCGAGCCGGTGTGTGCGATTCTCATAATCGACCAGCTCCAGCTCCGCCCCAGACAGGTCGACCGTTGCCGGTACGACGTCGAGCCGTGGCACCTGGCTATGAACCACCGCATCGTCGATCCGCGCCTCGCCCAGCAGCACATGATAGCTGGAGAACAACCGCTGGCTGTTGGGAATGCCAAGACCTGTCGAGGCATTACCCTGCGGATCAAGATCGATCAGCAGGACGTTCAGCCCCGTCGCCGCCAAAGCGGTCGCAAGATTGATGGCGCTGGTGGTCTTGCCCACCCCGCCCTTCTGGTTCGCGATAGCAACGCAGATCATCGGGCCTCTACTCGGTCGAAGATCACGATCGACGATTCCGCCGAAGTGATGCTATGTTCCACGTGAAACACGAAGCGCCATTGCCGCTTAAGGGTCTTGATTTCGCGCTCGTCCAGACGGCCGCGCGGGAGCAGCCACCGTGTATTCTGTTTGCCGCAGTGAAGGCCCGCGCGCAAAAGATTTTCGACCGTTGCCACGGCGCGAGCGGAAATAATATCGGCCTTGAGCGGCACTGCCTCTATCTTGGACGCATGAACCGTGACCCGGTCGGCCATGCCCAAGCCGTCGACACATTCCTGCAGGAACTCCGCCCGTCTCTTGCGGGGTTCGACCAGCGCGACGCGGCCCGGCCAGGCGATCGCCACGATCATCCCGGGAAAGCCACCCCCCGTGCCGATATCGATCCACTGCCCATCTGTCCGCTCCGCCAATGGAATCAGCTGCGCCGAGTCAACCGCATGGCGGCCCCAGATGGTGCCGATGGTCGACGGCGCGATCAGATTCTGCTGGTCATTTTCGACGACCACACGGTCGAGAAACCAGTCGATCCGCGCCGCTACATCCTCGCCAAATCGCTGCACGGCCCAGTCGCGTGCCTGATCCTCGTTCATGCGGCGACCTTTCGAGCGTAGAGGAGTACCGCCGACAGGGCAGCGGGCGTGATGCCGCGAATGCGCGAGGCCGCCGCCAGTGTGGCGGGGCGTGCCATGCTGAGCCGATCGATCATCTCCTGCGACAGCCCCGGAATCGCGGCATAATCCAGCTTCGAGGACAGGACGATCTGTTCATCGGCGCGCAGCCGCGCGACCTCCTCCGCCTGACGTTCGACATAAGGGGCGTAGCGGGCATCCTCCAACGTCTCGGCCAGCATGGCGGCATCGCAGTCCTGGCCCGCGTCTGGTGCGACATGCGCCAGCGTCACGCCATCAAAGCGCAACCATTCATAGGCGGTGCGCCGCGCGCCATCCTGCGCGATGGTGGCACCGGCTCGCGCCAGATCGGACGCGGTCCGCACCACGCCCAGCCGTTCGCGTAACGTCGCTTGCTGTTCCTGTCGCCGCCGCCGATGCGCCAGCCGCTCGGGCGACAGACATCCCGCCGCCTCGGCGATCCCGCCCAGCCGCGTTTCGGCATTATCCGCACGCAAGGACAAGCGGTATTCGGCGCGCGCGGTCAGCATCCGATAGGGCTCGGTCACACCCTGCAACACCAGATCGTCGATCATCACGCCCAGATAGCTCGACGCTCGATCGAGGATCACTGGCGACAGGTCACAGGCATAGGCCGCTGCATTGAGCCCCGCGATCAGCCCCTGCCCTGCTGCTTCCTCATAGCCGGTCGTGCCGTTGATCTGCCCCGCACAGAACACGCCCGTCAGCGCCCCCAAGGCCAATCGCCCATCGAGCGCACGCGGATCGATATGGTCATATTCGACCGCATAGCCGGGCAGCGTGATGACCGCGCGCTCAAGCCCCGGCATCGAGGCGATCATCGCCTCCTGCACATCGGTCGGCAGCGAGGTCGACAGGCCGTTGGGATAGACCAGCGGATCGTCCAGCCCTTCCGGTTCCAAGAAAATCTGATGGCTGTTGCGGTCGGCGAACCGCTTGATCTTGTCCTCGATCGACGGGCAATAGCGCGGCCCATTCGCCTCGATCGCGCCGGTGAACAGCGGCGAACGGTGAAAGGCCGCCGCGATGATCGCATGGGTCTCTTCGGTCGTTCGGGTGATCGCGCAGGCGATCTGCGGCAAGGGTCGTGCCGCCGTCATTGGCGACATGGTCCAGGGATCGGTGTCGCTAGGCTGCTCATCCAGCTTGGCCCAGTCGATGGTGCGGCCGTTGAGACGCGGCGGCGTGCCGGTCTTCATCCGCGCCATCGGCAGGCCCAGCGATCGCAACTGCTCGGCCATCCGGGTGGCCGAGCGCTCACCGATACGACCGCCCAGATGCCGTTCCTCACCCCGGAACAGTCGTCCGCCCAGAAACGTGCCGGTCGCCAGCACGACCGCCCGCGTCGGCAGGATCGTGCCATCACCCAGTTGGACGCCCGCCACATGGTCGCCGTCGAGGACTAGCGCCTCGGCCTCGCCTTCGACGATGGCCAGATTGGGTTGCGCTGCCAGCATCGCCTGGATCGCCGCGGCATAGCGCTGTCGGTCCGCCTGGACCCGCGGTCCTTGGACCGCCGTGCCCTTGCTCCGATTGAGCATCCGGTAATGGATCGCGCCCTGATCCGCCGCGCGACCCATCAGCCCGTCAAAGGCATCGACCTCGCGCACGATATGGCCCTTCCCCAATCCGCCGATCGCCGGATTGCAGGACATGGCACCCAGGCCATGACGATCGAAGGACAAAAGGGCCGTCCGCGCCCCCCGGCGCGCAGCCGCCGCAGCAGCCTCGGTTCCCGCGTGACCACCACCGATCACTACGACATCAAACATGTTCCCGCCCTACCGGAACGGCAGGGCAGCGTCAAAGCGATCTGTGGTTAACGTTCCACGTGGAACACTCACTTCCCAAGACAAAAGCGGCCAAAAAGCGCATCGAGCATTGTCTCGGTCGCGCTGACGCCCAGCACTTCCGCCAACGCCTGTCGGGCCACCCGCAATTCCTCGGCCATCAACAGGATGTCAGCGCCGGGCGCCGCGAGCAGCGCATGGGCGGCGCGGCGGCATTGTTCCTGCTGATGCCGCTTGAACCCGATCGCATCCTCGCGCGGCAGCAGCGCCGCGGCGGTCTCCGCAATCACGCCCCACACACCCGCGACGCTGGCATCATCGTCGCGACGAACCGCCAGTCGCCGGCCCTCCGGCAACTCTTCGCGCCCAGGCAGATCGGCGCGCGAATGGAGCCAGATCGCATCGGCGCGCGGCGGGGGCGTGTCCGCCATCCACACCAGGATATCCGCTTGCAGGATCGCCTCCTGCGCGCGGGTCACGCCGATCGCTTCGATCACGTCGGCGGTATCCTCCGCCAACCCGGCAGTATCGGTCAGAATATAAGCCACGCCGCCGCGCAACACGCTCGCCTCGATCCGGTCGCGGGTCGTGCCCGCGATTGGCGAGACGATGGCGGCCTCACGCTCGACCAGCAGGTTGAGCAGGGTCGACTTGCCGCTATTGGGCGGCCCGGCCAGCACCACCCGAATGCCGTCATGAAGCCGGTCGACCGGCGGCCGCTCCACCACCTCCAGCATGGCGATGGCAAGTGCGTGCATCTCGCTTTTGATCCGCGTCACCGCCGCGCCGTCGAGCGGCACATCATCCTCTTCTGCGAAGTCGAGCATTGCCTCGATCATCGCGGACAGCGCCGCCAGCTGGTCCATCCAGCCGCGCACCGCTTGGCTCACCCGCCCCTCGACAGCATGGATCGCGGCACGGCGCTGGCGCTCGGTCTGGGCTTCAAGCAGATCGGCCAGCCCCTCCGCCTCGGCCAGGTCGATACGACCGTTGAGCAGCGCGCGGCGGGTAAACTCGCCCGGCTCGGCACGGCGGACGCCCGGCTGCTCGGCCAAGGCATTCTCCACCGCCGCCACGACAGCCCGACCGCCATGGCAGTGCAACTCAACCAGATCCTCGCCCGTCGCGGTTGCCGGACCGGGGAAGCACAGTATCAACGCCGAGTCCAACACGGCCCCCGCTCCGTCCTTCAGCGTTCGCAGGCTGGCGCGACGCGGCTCGGGCAAGCGCCCGCCCAGCCGCTCGGCCGTGCCGAAGGCGGCCGGACCGCTGACCCGGATCACCGCGATCGCGGCAGGGGGCTGTCCGCTGGAAACGGCGAAGATCGTATCGGCCATGGTGGGGATCAGCCCTTCTGTCCCTCGAACATCCGCCGCCACATGGTCATGCCCGCCTCGCCCATCGGCGCCCAGTTGCGCATCATGGCCTCGATCATTTCAGGCTTCACTCCCGACTGCATCGTGTCGAGCATCATCTGGACATAGCGTTCATGGATCGGCGTCAGGTCGGGCAATCCCATCGCGCGGCGCGCCTCCTCGGGCGTGCAGTCGATTTCCACATTCACTTTCATGCGCCATTCTCCTCACGCGACCAACTGAGGCATAAGACGTTATCGTCGCGACGACCACAGGAGACCCGCATGACCGGAACCAAGACCATCGCTGCCGCAGAGGGCGACGGCGCGTTCAACGCCTATTTCGCCGCGCCGGAGGGGAAGCCGACCGCCGCAATCATCGTCATCCAGGAAATCTTCGGCGTGAATGCAGGCATCCGCCGCAAATGCGACACCTTGGCCGAAGCGGGGTATCTGGCGGTTGCCCCCGACCTTTTCCACAAGATCTCCCCTGGCATCGAGCTTGACCCGGACGTGCCCAACGAGATGCAACAGGCGCTCGATCTGATGGGCCAGTTCGACCAGGACGGCGGCATTCGCGATATCGAGGCCACGATCAAGGCGATCCGCGCAGAGCTTGGTGCGGACCTCAAGGTCGGCGTGGTCGGCTACTGCTTGGGCGGGCGACTCGCCTTTATGACCGCGGCGCGGACCGATGTGGATGCCAGTGTTGGCTATTACGGGGTCGGCATCGACGGCCTGCTGGGCGAAAAGAACGCCATCGCCAAGCCGGTCCTGCTCCACATTCCGGAGGAGGATCACTTCGTCGACAAGGACGCGCAGCGGCGGATGCACGAAGGGTTGGACGATCACCCTAGGGTCACGCTGTACGATTACCCCGGTGAGGATCACGGCTTCGCGACCGAATTCGGCCAGCGCCGGTCGGAGGATTCGGCCAGGCTGGCGGACGAACGCACCATGGCGTTCTTTGCGGAGCATCTCCGCTGACACAATAAAAGGGGGGAGCCAGCCGCTCCCCCCTTTCCTGTTACGCCGCCTTGGCCAGCGCTTCGGCGATCAGCTTGCGGCTGTTATCCACACCGTAGAGCGCGATGAAGCTGCCCATGCGCGGCCCTTGGGCGGACCCCAACAGCGTTTCGTACAGCGCCTTGAACCAGTCGCGCAGCGACGGGAAGGCATCGGTCTTGCCGATCTCATAGACGATATTCTGGATGTCCTCGGCACTTGCCCCCGCCGGGAGAGCCGCGAGTTGCGCATCCAGTTGGCACAGCGCTTCAGCCTCATGCGGCTCGGGCGCGCGGCGCTGGAGCGTCGGCGCGACGAAATCACGGGCATAGGCCAGCGCATGGTCGATCAACCGGTCGAGCTCCGGGTATTTCTCCGCGGACGCCTCGGGCACGTAATTGGCGAGATAGCCCCAGACTTGCTCCTTGGTCGCCTCGCCCATCACCCCGACCAGGTTGAGCAGCAGGCCGAAGGTCACCGGCAATTCCCCTTCGGGCAGCTTGCCGTCATGGATGTGGTGCACCGGATTGCCCAACTGCTCCTTAAGCGACTGGTTGGGATAATTGACCCGAAACTGCCAATATTCGTCCACCGCGCGCGGGATGACGCCCATGTGCAGCTGCTTGGCCTTTTTCGGTTCGCGATAGGCGAAGAAGGCCAGGCTCTCCTCCGGTCCATAGGTCAGCCACTGGTCAAGGCTGAGGCCGTTGCCCTTGGACTTGGAAATCTTCTCGCCATGCTCGTCGAGGAACATCTCGTAATTGAAGCCCTCGGGCGGACGGCCGCCGAGCACGCGCGCGATCTTCGACGACTGGGTGACCGAGTCGATCAGGTCCTTGCCCGCCATCTCATAGTCGACGCCCAGCGCGACCCAGCGCATCGCCCAGTCGACCTTCCATTGCAGCTTGGACAGGCCGCCCAGTGCCGACTGGACGATCCGCTCGCCCTCATCCTCGAAGGCGATCAGGCCCGCTTCGGCGTCGACCACCTCGACGGGTACCTGCAGAACGATGCCCGACTTGGGACTGATCGGCAGGACAGGCGAATAGGTGGCGCGACGCTCGGCACGAAGCGTCGGGAGCATCACGTCCTGGATACCTTGGAAGTGCTTGAGCACCAGCCGCAGCGCATCATCAAACCGGCCCGAGGTATAATAGTCGGTCGACGAGGCGAATTCGTAATCGAAGCCATAGCGGTCGAGAAACTGGCGCAGCAGCGCATTGTTGTGCGCGGCGAAGCTGTCGAATTTCTCGAACGGATCGCGCACCTGGGTCAGCGGCTTGCCGAGATGCTCACGCAGCATCTCCTGGTTCGGCACATTGTCCGGTACCTTGCGCAGGCCGTCCATGTCGTCCGAAAAGGCGATCAGCCGGGTCTTCTGGTCCGACAGGGCATGAAAGGCGTTGCGGACCATGGTGGTGCGCAGCACTTCGTTGAACGTGCCGATATGCGGGAGCCCTGAGGGACCATAGCCCGTTTCGAACAGGATCGGCGCACCGCCCGGCTTGCCGTCGGGATAGCGTTTGAGGAGCTTGCGAGCCTCCTCATAGGGCCAGGCCTTGGACTCGAGAGCGGTGGAGCGGAGTTCGTCTGTCATGGCTTTGCCTCTGGCAAGGCGGGGCGTGATGCACAATGGGTTTTGCATTATGCACCGGTTGTGCACGGAGTTATCCACAGGCGTCGTGTTCCACGTGGAACAAACAATGGCGGTCCTCCTTAGCTTTCCCTCCCCCATCCCCTCCCGCCTGCGGGAGGGGCGTGCTTCGTCGAGGCGTCACGCCCGCCCCACGCTGTTAGCCCCTCCCGCAAGCGGGAGGGGTTTGGGGAGGGCGTCGCCCCAAGCTATTTGCTCAATGAGTCACCCCAAATCCCCCCACCCCGTTGCCAACCTGTTCCCACTCCCCCACATCAAAAGCGTGACTTCCCTCCCCCACCCCGCCCTTCATGCCAGCCATAGCGGTGTGTGGATTTCGACCCAGGGGCAGACCCGTGCCGTCTCACGCGGAGAGGCGATCGGGCTGGCGTCCGAAACCCCGGTCATCCTGCTCAATGCGCCATTGATCGGACAGCGGCTGGGCTATGCCGAGCTGTCCGGCCTCGACATCCTTGAGCTCTTCGCCTTCCTCCGCCCCGCGCAATTCGCGGTGCCGACACCACATGGTCTGGCCCAGGCGTGCGGCATGGAACCGCCGGAGAACGACGCGCAGGTCGCGGCCTTTTTGCTCGGCGCAACCGAGGCGCTACTCGCCCTGCCCGACGGCGCGTGGCCCGAACGCGAAGGCGCATGGACTGCCGCGCAGAGCCTCGCCCGGCTTCGCTGGCCCTGGGCGCCGCTGATCGGCCCGCGCCTGACCCGGCCCGAGCGCAACGAGCGATGGCTGTTCAGCGCGCTGCCCGAATGGGAGGAGGACGCCCCCCGCCCCGCCCCGCGCACCATCGACCTGCCGCCCGCCGATGCCGAGGATCGCCTGCGCCACCTGACCGGCGAAGGCGCGGAGGAACGCCCCGGCCAGCGCGCCTATGCCGCCGCCGTCACCGCCGCCTTCGCGCCGCGCGCGGTGCGCGACACGCCGAACATGGTGCTGGCCGAAGCGGGGACCGGGATCGGCAAAACCCTGGGTTATCTCGCTCCCGCCAGCCTCTGGGCGGAGCGGGCAGGCGGCGCGGTGTGGATCTCGACCTATACCAAGGCGCTACAACGCCAGTTAAGCAGCGAGACGACGCGCCTTTTCCCCGATCCCGTGCTGCGCAAGGAACGCGTCGTCACCCGCAAGGGCCGCGAGAATTATCTGTGCCTGCTCAATCTGGAGGATGCGCTGCAAGGCGGGTTCGCCGGGCGTGCGGCGGTACTCGCGCAACTGGTCGCGCGCTGGGCGGCCTATAGTAGCGACGGCGATATGGTGGGGGGCGACCTGCCCGGCTGGCTGACCACGCTGTTCCGCCGCAACGGCTCGGCCGCGCTGACCGACCGGCGAGGCGAGTGCGTCTATGCGGGCTGCCCGCATTATCGAAAGTGCTTCATCGAGCGGGCGGCGCGAGCGTCGGTGCAGGCGGACATCGTCATCGCCAACCATGCGCTGGTCATGGTCAACGCGGCGCGCGGGCGCGAGACCCAGACGCGGCCGACCCGCTATGTCTTTGACGAGGGGCATCATCTGTTCGACGCAGCGGACTCGATGTTCGCCACCGCGCTGACCGGATCGGAGACGATCGAACTGCGCCGCTGGATTCTCGGTCCCGAAGCCGGGTCGCGTGGCCGCCGCCGGGGTCTGGCCGCGCGGCTGTCCGATGTCGCCAGCTATGACGAGGGCGGCAATCGCGCGATCGGCGATGCGGTGCAGGCGGCGCATGCGCTGGCGAGCGAAGGCTGGTTGGGGCGGCTGGCGGAGGGCCAGCCCTTTGGCCCGATCGAAACCCTGCTGGCGGCCGTGCGCGGCCTGGCCTTTGCACGCGCCGAGCAGCCCGGTGATGCGGGCTATGGACTGGAGACCGAACTCGCCGACCCATCGCCCGAACTGATCGACGCCGCCGGACCCGCTGCCCATGCGCTCGACGCGCTGCTCCGCCCCCTGGTCACGCTTGGTCAGCGGCTCGAGGCGGTGCTGCACGAAGCCCCCGACTGGCTGGATGGTCCGGCGCGCGCGCGGGTGGAGGGAGCGATCGCTTCGCTCGGCTGGCGGGCAGAGACGGTCGCGGCCTGGCTGTCTCTGCTCGCCCGGATCGGCGGGCCGGTCGATCCCGACTTCGTCGATTGGCTGGCGGTCGACCGGGTCGAGGGTCGTGAATATGATATCGGGCTGCACCGCCACTGGCTCGATCCTACCCGTCCCTTTGCCGAAATCGTCCTGAAACCCGCGCACGGCGCCCTCGTCACCTCGGCAACCTTGCGAGCTGGCGGAGACTGGGACGTGGCGGAGGCGCGGACGGGGGCGCCGCATCTGGCGCGTGGCCCTGCTCATTTCGTCGCCGCCAGCCCCTTCGATTATCCCGAGCGGGCCGAAGTGCTCATCGTCACCGATGTGAAGCGCGGCGACATTCCGCAGCTCGCCAATGCCTATGCCCGACTGATCGCGGCGGCCAAGGGCGGAACGCTGGGCTTGTTCACCGCGATCCGGCGTTTGCGCGGGGTGCATGGCCGGATCGCCGACCGACTGGCACGCGACGGGCTGGCGCTGCACGCGCAGCATGTCGACCCGATCGATACCGGGACATTGGTGGATATCTTTCGCGACGACCCGTCCGCCTCTTTGCTGGGTACTGATGCGTTGCGCGATGGGGTGGACGTGCCCGGCTCCTCGTTGCGCCTCGTCGTGATGGAGGGCGTGCCCTGGCCCAAGCCGACCGTCCTCCACGCCGCACGCAAGTTGGCAGGGGGCGGCAGCGCCTATGACGATCGCATCGTCCGCGCCCGGCTGGCCCAGGCGTTCGGACGACTGATCCGACGGGCGGACGATCGCGGCGCCTTTGTCCTGTTGTCCGCTGCCATGCCATCGCGGCTGCTCGATGCCTTTCCGCAGGGCGTGGCGATTTCCCGCGTCACGCTGGACGAAGCGGTCGCGCGCGTTTCGGGCCGACTATCCTCCGACACGATGATAGGGCATGGAAAAGGTGAAATCCTGCCAGCCGCCGCGACGGAGATTCCAGATCGATGAAGACGCTGACGCTGCTTCGCCATGCCAAGTCCAGCTGGGACGATCCGATCTCCCGCGATTTCGATCGTCCGCTCAACGCCAAGGGACGGCGCGCAGCGGTGATGATCGGGCGGCAGTTGAAATCGCTGGACCTGCGCTTCGATCATATCGTCGCCTCGCCCGCGGTCCGGGTGATCGAGACGCTGGATGAGGTGTGGAGCGGCTATGGCCGCAAGCTGGAACCCGTATGGGACAAGGCGATGTATCTCGCCTCCGCGGCCAGCCTGCTCGATCTGGTCCATGCGCTGCCCGAAGCGGCGGATCATGTCCTGATGGTCGGGCATAATCCGGGGCTGGAGGATTTGGTCCTCGACCTGACGCTGGACGGCGAGTTGCGCGAACGGGTGGAAGACAAATATCCGACCGCAACCGTAGCGCAGATGACACTGCCGGTCGATCGGTGGCCCGACGCGCGGGCGCATAGCGCGACGCTCGTCGCATTCATCCGCCCGCGTGATCTGGATCCGACGCTGGGGCCGGATACGCCTTAGGCCACCCTCCCCTTCACCACCGGGCGCGCCCTCCCAAGCCCAGCTTGGGGAGGAACGCTTCATTTCTTGCCTTCGAGCATGGCCTTCAGCCCGGACAGCGCGCCGAGCGGCCCTGCTTCGTCCTCGCTGATGACGCCCGCTTCCTTCAGCGTCGCCGCCGCATTCGGGCTGCGGGGAAAAGGATCGAGCGACAGTGCCATGGTTTCGGCCGCCGCCTCACCTAGGTCGATCGTGCCGCCCTCGATCTCGATCGTGTCGAGCGAATCCTCCGACAGCTCGATTTCCTCCTCGGTGCCGTGGCCCGAGGGCTCGACGAAGCGCAGCGCCACCGGCTCGTCGACCTTGGCCGGGACCGGATCGCCCGTCACCGAGCAGGGCTGCACCACCGCGCCCCGCACCGTGCCGGTCACCAGGATACCCGCCGCGTCGCGCCGTACGACCAAATCGGCCGACAGCGCGTCGATCGCCAGCAGCCCGAACCGCCCGGCCAAAGCGCGGCGTTCGTCGGGGGTGGTATCGATCGACACGGGCTTTTCGCGCTCACCGATGACGTCGATTTTTTCGAGGCGGCTCCATTCGGGGATCACGGCAATTCTCCAAGGGTGAGGCGAGCGAGCGAAACGGCCGCCAATCGCTCATGTAGGATGCAAAGCGCCTCACGAACATGGGCAACCGCGCCGCTGTCGGCGGGCGCCTGGCCCCGGTACAGGTTGCGCACGAGCGCGGCGTCCATTGTCGCCGCGTCCCCGGCCAGTCCTTCTCGATAGGCGGTCAGGCGGCCACCGAGCATCGCCATCATCCGGCCGATATGCTTGCCGACCACGATATCGCCGATGCCGAGTTCGCGAAGTTGCCCGTCCATGTCGGTGACGAAACGCTCGGTCAGCCGCGCCGCCATCTCCGTGCCCTCGGGCAGCGCCTCCAGTCGGATCAGGACCAGCGACAAAATGGCGGCGATCATGTCGAACCGGCCATCGACCGTATCGGGCACCGCGCCGTCCAGATACCAATGCGGCTGGCGGGCGCGCAGCACCACGGCATTGTAAAGTGGCAACGCCGCATCCCCATCGCGTCCGAAATAGCGTGCGATTGTCCGCTTGAGCCAGCCTGAGGCCACCCGCCCCTCCCCTTTTCCCTGCACGATCATCATGCACGATCACACCGCGCCATGCTTGTGCGCGCCCTTCCCTTCGCATATCGAGGGGGCGACGGTCGAGCGGATCGATCGCCAGTGCTGACACCCGCGTAGTGCGGCCGATTTCCGGCCCGGAGATGATGATGAGCGTTTCTTCCACCCGGCTCGCCGCCCTTGGGCTCGGCTTGGCCATGGCCGTGGGCGCCTGTACGCCACTGCGGTCGCATCAGGGCTATGTGGTCGACACCGATCTCGTCAACTCGATCCAGCCGGGCGTCGACAACCGCCAGTCGGTTCTCCAGACGCTGGGCACGCCGACGATCAGCAGCCAGTTCAACGGTGGCGACTGGTATTATGTCGCACGCGACAGCCGCAATCTGGGCTATACCCTGCCCCATCCGGTGTCGCAGATCACCTTGCAGATCAGTTTCGACCAGGCGGGCAACGTCACGACGATCCGCCGTGCGGGCGTCGATCAGGTCGCGGACATCTCGCCCTATGGCAAGACCACGCCAACCCTGGGCCGTTCGCGCGGCTTCTTCCAGGATCTGTTCGGCAATATCGGCGCGGTCGGCGCGCCGGGTGCCGGCCCCGGCCAGGGCGGCATGGGCGGCGGGCGCACCCGGCCGTAATCCCAACCCATTTTTCCTCGCTCCGTTCGCACTGAGCGAAGTCGAAGTGCACGTTTCAACGCTGGCCAGGGACTCCCTTGGCCTTCGACTTCGCTCAGGCCGAACGGAGGTTGGGGCGGATGCCTTAAAGGGATGCTCCCTCCCCCGTTTGGCCGCGTCGCCTGATAAGCAACGACGCGGCCGTGCCGTGCTTGGACCGGCACGATCCCGAAGGGGATGGGATCGGGCCTGCTAACGCCCCAAAACCAAAATGGGTTCGCAAGCGGGCCTATTTCCCGCCAGCGAACCCATCATACCGTAGCGGCACCGGGGCAGCGCCCCGGTACGCGCCCTTACTGATTCATCGAGTCGAAGAAATCCTCGTTGGTCTTCGAGTTCTTCATCTTGTCGAGCAGGAACTCCATCGAGTCGATCGTGCCCATCTGCATGAGGATGCGGCGTAGCACCCACATCTTGGACAGCTTGTCCTTCTCGACCAGCAGCTCTTCCTTGCGGGTGCCCGACTTGCCGACGTCCATCGCCGGGAAGATACGCTTGTCCGCCACCTTGCGGTCGAGGACGATTTCGGAGTTGCCGGTGCCCTTGAACTCTTCAAAGATCACTTCGTCCATGCGGCTGCCCGTGTCGATCAGCGCAGTGGCGATGATCGAGAGCGAGCCACCCTCCTCGATGTTGCGCGCCGCGCCGAAGAAGCGCTTAGGCCGCTGGAGCGCGTTCGCATCGACACCGCCGGTCAGCACCTTGCCCGACGAGGGCACGACGGTGTTATAGGCGCGGCCGAGACGGGTGATCGAGTCGAGCAGGATGACGACATCCTTCTTGTGCTCGACCAGCCGCTTGGCCTTTTCGATCACCATCTCGGCGACCTGGACGTGGCGCTGCGCCGGTTCGTCGAAGGTCGAGGACACGACCTCGCCGCGCACCGAGCGCTGCATGTCGGTGACTTCTTCCGGGCGCTCGTCGATCAAGAGGACGATCAGGAAGACTTCGGGGTGGTTGTCGGTGATCGCCTTGGCGATGTTCTGCAACATCACCGTCTTACCCACGCGCGGGGGCGCGACGATCAGCGTGCGCTGGCCCTTGCCCTGGGGGCTGACGATGTCGATGACACGCGCCGACTTGTCCTTCTGGGTCGGGTCGGCGGGGTCGAGGATCAGCTTCTGCTCGGGGTAGAGCGGCGTGAGATTGTCGAAATTGACCCGGTGGCGAACCGCTTCCGGGTCATCGAAATTGACCGAGGTCAGCTTGGTCAGCGCGAAATAGCGCTCGCCATCCTTGGGGGCGCGAATCTCGCCTTCGACCGTATCGCCGGTGCGCAGGCCATGCTTGCGGACCTGATTGGGCGAGACATAGATGTCGTCGGGGCCGGCCAGATAATTCGCCTCCGGGCTGCGCAGGAAGCCGAAGCCGTCGGGCAGCACCTCGATGGTGCCCAGGCCCATGATCTGGTCGCCCTGCTCCGCCTGTTCCTTCAGGATGGCGAACAGCAGGTCCTGCTTGCGCAGCGTCGACGCGCTCTCGACCCCCAATTCCTCGGCCAGCTGCACGAGGTCGGCGGGGGTTTTCTTCTTGAGGTCTTTCAGATGCATGATCGGTCCGGATGGTCGGAGGGCGTCGGTCGGCGAGGATCGCAGCGAAACGAGGCGTATCGATAAGGAAGCGTACCCGACGCGAGGACCGCGCCGTACACAGCCGGAGTTAGGATTCGGAGGGAGCCAAGTCAATGGGGAATACCCATCGCTGCCTGAGACTCACGCCCCTCCCGCAGGCGGGAGGGGATGGGGAGGGATAGCCGCGGGCGATGTCCTCGGTGAGACTCCCTGCCCTCCCCCAACCCCTCCCGCTTGCGGGAGGGGAGTAAGAAGTGCCCTCCCGCCTGCGGGAGGGAAGAAGAAGGCGTCAGAACGGCTTGATGACGACCAGCACCACGATGATCGTTGCCGCCAGCGCGGGCACTTCGTTGATCATTCGCAGCTGCTTGCCGCTGAGCTTCATCTGCCCGCGCGCCAGCTTCTTGGCATAGCCGACCATCCAGCCATGATAGCCGCTGAGCAGCAGCACGAAGGCCAGCTTGGCATGCAGCCAGCCCAGCCCCGGAACGCCCGAGAACAGCCCCAGCGACGCCGCCAGCAGCAGGCCCAGCACCCACACCGCGATCATCGCGGGCGTCAGGATGATACCGCGCAGCTTACCCTCGCGCTCGACCCAGCGCGCTGCGTCGGTGGTGTCGCCGGCGACCAGCGCCTCCTGATGATAGACCAGATAGCGCGGCATCATGAACAGCCCTGCCATCCAGAAGATCACGAAAATGATGTGCGCGGCCTTCACCCATTCATAGGCGGCCCCCAACAGTCCGATCATGCAGCACTCCGTACGCGGGCGATCAGCCGCTCGACATGCGCGATCGGCGTGTCGGGCAGGATGCCGTGTCCCAGGTTGAAGATATGCGGTCGCTCGCGGAAGGCCGCCAGGATATGGTCGACCGCCTTGTCCAGCGCCCCGCCCCCGGCGATCAGCGCCAGCGGATCGAGATTGCCCTGCACCGGCAGCCCCTTGGGCAGATAGGTGTCGGCCCAGACCGGATCGACCGTCTCGTCCAGCCCGACCGCGTCCACGCCGGTTTCGCGCGCATAAGGGGGCAGCTTGCCCCCAGCCCCCTTGGGGAAACCGATCACCGGCACCCCCGGACAGCGCGCGCGGAAACCCTCCACGATGGCGGCATTGGGGGCGATCACCCAGCGCTCGAACTGCGCTGGGCTTAGCGAGCCCGCCCAACTGTCGAACAGCTGCACCGCCTCGACTCCGTTCGCCACCTGCCCCGCCAGATAGTCGATGGTCATGGTCACGATCGCATCGATGATCGCGCCGAAGCCGGCTGGGTCGGCATAGGCGAAGCGCCGCGTCTCGCCCTGGTCCTTGGACCCCTGCCCCGCCACCATATAGGTCGCGACCGTCCAGGGAGAGCCCGCAAAGCCCAGAAAGCTGGTCTCGGACGGCAACTGGCCCGCGACCCGTGCCACGGTGGCATAGACCGGATCGAGCCGCTCAGGGACGCTCTGCAAGGCATTCAGCGTCTGATCGACCAGGGCGGGCGCGAGACGCGGCCCCTCCCCCGCTCCGAAGCTGAGGTCCTGGCCCAGCGCCCAAGGCACCATCAGGATATCGGAGAACAGGATCGCGCCGTCGAAACCAAATCGACGGATCGGCTGCACCGTCACTTCGGCAGCAGCCTCGGGATCGGTGGCGAGCGCGAGGAAACCGCCCTTCTGTGCCCTCAGCTCACGATACTCGGGCAGATAGCGACCGGCCTGGCGCATGAGCCACATGGGTGGTGTCGCCAGCCGCTCACCCGACAGAACGGCGAGCAGGGGCTTTCGAATCGGAACGTCGGTCAGGAGACCCCCCTTCTTCTATTCAAGAAGATTCTAAGAATGGATTGTTGAAGTGGTTGGCACGTTGGTTGTCGGGATTATGCGGCTCTCCCCGATATGCCAACACGTTGACTCAAGGGGAATCGCCGATTCAACGGGATTCGGATTCATCGCCCCCATAACTCACAGCCTGTGGAAAAGAATCGGGCCTGTGGGATTCGTTGTGAACGAATCATCGCTTATCCACCGCCGTCGAGCCGCTTGGCCGGTCGGCGAAGTTACGCTACCGATTCTCGCCATGTTATCCACAGAGTCATTCCCGTGCCGATGACGACACGGCTCCACCTGCACCTGCTGTCCGATTCCACCGGCGAAACGCTGGAGAACATCGCGAAGGCGGCACTGGCGCAATATGACGATGTGGAAACCGTCCGGCATTTCTGGCCGATGGTCCGCACCGAAAGCCATCTGGAGCGCATCCTGCAGGAGATTGCGCAGAATCCGGGGCTGGTGATCTACACCCTGGTCAACCTGGCGACCCGGCGTATCCTGGAAAGCCGGTGCCATGCACTGGGCCTGCCCATCGTCGCGCCGCTCGACCCGGTCAATGCGGCGCTGTCGGGACTGCTCGGCCAGCAGGCCAAGATGCGGCCCGGCCGCCAGCATGTTCTCGACGCCGCCTATTTCGCGCGCGTCGATGCGATCCAGTTCACCATCGCCCATGACGACGGCATCGCGTGGGAGGAATGGGAAGAGGCCGATATCGTGCTGGCGGGCGTCAGCCGCTCGTCCAAGACGCCGACCTCCATCTATCTTGCCAATCGTGGGTACAAGACCGCCAACATCCCCATCGTGGTCGAAAGCCCCCCGCCCCCGTTTCTGTTCACGCTCAAACGGCCTTTGGTCGTGGGACTGACCACCAGCGCCGACCGGCTGATCGCGATCCGGCGCAACCGGCTTTTGTCGCTGAACCAGGCACCCGACACCGATTATGTCGAGCAGGAGGCGGTGAACCGCGAGCTGACCTTTGCCCGGCGGATGTTCGCCGACAATGATTGGCCAGTGATCGACGTCACCCGCCGCTCGATCGAAGAGACGGCGGCGGCGATCATCTCGCTGGTGAATCAGAGAAAGGCCGAGGCATGATTATCCTGGCGTCGCAAAGCGCCTCGCGCCGGGCGATGCTCGATGCGGCGGGCGTGGCCTATGAGGCGCTGCCCGCGCGGGTCGACGAGGCGGGCGTCAAGGCGGCGATGGCGGGTGCCTCCCCCCGCGACCTGTCGGATGCGCTGGCCGAGCTGAAGGCGGTGAAGGTCTCCGCCAATGCCGGGCCGGTGCCGGTGCTGGGGTCCGACTCGATCGTGGCGCTCAGCGATGGCACGCTGCTCGACAAACCGGAAACCCGCGAAGAGGCGGCCGAGCATTTGACGCGGATGAGCGGCGGGAGCCACGAATTGTGGAGTGCCGCCGTCATCGCCGAGCATGGCCGTCCCGTCTGGCGGCATGTCGAGCGCGCCAAGCTCCATGTTCGTCCGCTCTCGCCTGCCTTTATCGATCGCTATCTTACCCAAGAATGGCCCGCCATCGCGGGCTGTGTCGGTTGTTTCCGGATTGAGGGACCCGGGGTCCAGCTCTTCTCGCGGATCGAGGGGAGCCATTTCACGATCCTCGGTATGCCGTTGCTCCCCGTACTGGGATATTTGCGCGAACGTGGCTGGATGCCCGCCTGATGGCCCTTCCGTATGCCGAAGTGATCGGCGATCCGATCGCCCATAGCAAATCACCGCTGATCCACGGTTTCTGGCTGAAGGCGCTGGGGATCGAGGCCGAGTATCGCGCCACCCATGTCGCTCCGCACGCGCTGTCCGGCTATTTCGCCGAACGAAAGGCAGACCCGGACTGGCGCGGCTGCAACATCACCGTGCCGCACAAGATCGCCGCGCTGGAGCATGTCGAGGATCGCGGTGACGTGCGGCGTGCGATCGGGGCGATCAACACCGCGTTTCGCGACGCGGATGGCGCATTGATCGGCACCAACACCGATGCGGCGGGTTTCGCCGCGCCGCTCAGCCGCTTCGATCTGGCGGGCCAGCCGGTGACGGTGATCGGGGCAGGGGGCGCCGGGCGTGCGGTGCTGTACGCGCTGGCGGGTATCGGTGTCGGGCCGGTGACGCTGTTCAATCGCGATGTGGAAAAGGGGGCGGCGCTGCTGTCGTCCTTCGGGCTCGAAGGTCAGGCCCGTCCTATTGGGGATGCGGTGCCGCCCGGCGCGTTGGTGGTCAACGCGACCAGCCTGGGCATGACCGGCCAGCCGCCGCTCGACCTCGACCTGTCGGCTTTGCCGCAGGACGCCGTCGTCTATGACATCGTCTATGCGCCGCTCGAAACCGGCTTGCTGGCGGCGGCGCGGGCGAGGGGGCTGGCGACGATCGACGGGCTGGAGATGCTGATCGGCCAGGCGGCCGTCGCGTTCGAGCGGTTCTTTGGCGCCGCCCCACCGCGCGAGCGCGACGCCGAACTGCGCGACATCCTGCTGCGATGATCGTCCTCGGGCTGACCGGCTCGATCGGCATGGGCAAGTCGACCGTCGCGCAGATGTTTCGCGACGAAGGCGTGCCGGTGTTCGACGCCGATGCCTGCGTTCATCACTTGCAAGGCCCCGGCGGGCGGCTGGTCCCCGCGATCGAATCGGCCTTTCCGGGCACGACGGGGCCGGAGGGGGTGAATCGCGCGGCGCTGGGACAGGCGGTGCTGGGCGACGATGCCGCGATGCGCCGACTGGAGGCGATCGTCCATCCGGCGGTGCAGGCCGAACGTGCGGCCTTTCTGGCGGCACATGCCGGGGCTTCGCTGGTGGTGGTCGACGTGCCGCTGCTGTTCGAAACCGGTGGTGACAAGGCTGTGGATAAGGTGTTGGTGGTTTCGGCAAAACCCGATGTCCAAGAGGCGCGGGTGTTGAAAAGGCTTGGCATGACCAAAGCCAAATTTGCCGCCATCCTGGCCCGCCAAATGCCCGATGCCGACAAGCGCGCGCGCGCCGATCATGTCGTCGCGACCGACATTCCTTTGGCCGAAACCCGCGAAAAAGTGCGGACTTTGATCGCTTGCATGACCGCCTCCGAAGGCCGATAGTCGGTTCATGAGAGAGATCGTTTTCGACACCGAAACGACAGGGTTCAAATTTTCGGAAGGCGATCGGCTGGTCGAGATCGGCTGTGTCGAGCTGGTCAACAGGGTCGAGACGGGGCGGACCTATCACGCCTATTTCAATCCCGAACGGTCGATGCCCGCCGAAGCGCAGGCCGTCCACGGGCTGTCCGATGCGTTCCTGAAGGACAAGCCGGTCTTTGCCGAGGGCGTGGCCGCGTTTCTGGACTTTATCGGCGACGCGCCGCTGATCGCGCACAACGCGACCTTCGACTTCGGCTTCATCAATGGCGAGCTGGGTGCGCTCGGCTTCCCGCCGGTCTGTGAAAAGACCCGGATGGTCGATACGCTGTCGATCGCGCGCAGCAGGCATCCGGGGGCCAAGCATACGCTCGACGCGCTCTGCTCGCGCTATGGCATCGACCGGTCGCACCGTGTCCTGCACGGCGCGCTGCTCGATGCGCAGCTGCTGGCGCAGGTCTATGTCGAGCTGATGGGCGGGCGGCAGATCGGTCTGGGCCTGCTCGCCGAGACGAGCGTGGAGGCCGGACCGATCATCGTCGCCCGCGCGCCGGCCCGCGTTCGCCCGCCGCGCAGCTTCCGTCCCAGTGATACGGAACTTGCCGCCCATGCGGCGTTTCTAAAGGGTATCACCGATCCGATTTGGGGGGCCGAGGCGTCCGGTTGACGCCACGGGACAGGCCAAAAAGGACCGTCCCAGTCGTGTAAGTCAAGGAGAAGACGATGGATATCCGGATTTCTGGTCATCAGGTCGAAACGGGCGACGCGCTGCGGACCCATGTGACGGACCGGCTTCAGGGTATCGCCGAGAAATACTTCGCCCGCGCCATCTCGTCCGAGGTGACGTTCGGCAAGGGGCCGCACGATGTCGGCTTCAAATGCGATATCGTCATGCATGTCACTCGCGGCCTGGTGCTGAAGGGCCGTCATGATGCGCAGGACGCGCATCTGTCCTTCGACGGCGCGGCGACCAAGATCGAAAAACAGCTTCGCCGCTATTCGCGCCGCCTGAAGGACCGCAACCAGGGCCAAGCGATCGAACTGGCCGAAGCCGGCGCCTATGATGCGGGCTATACCCTGTTCGCCGAGCAGATGGATGAGGATGAAGCGGGCGATGCGCCCCTGATCATTGCCGAGACGCGCGTCGACATTCCCGATGCCAGCGTGTCCGACGCGGTGATGATGCTCGATCTGCGCAATACTGCCGCACTCTTGTTCAAGAATTCGGGAACGGGATCGTATAACATGGTCTATCGCCGGGGTGACGGAACCATAGGCTGGGTCGAACCGCAACGCGGCGGCACAGCCGGATAAACTCTATCGTTATTCCGCGCGGGCCGTTAATAGGCGGTCCGCGCGTGGGGGCGCACCGGACGGAACCATGAACGACTTCAGCGATCTGTTGCGCCACGATACGGTGCTGGCGGGCATTGCCGCCGCCAACAAGAAAACCCTGTTTCAGGCGCTGGCGGCGGCTGCCGCCCGGCCCGCCGGTCAGGATGCCAAGCTCCTGACCGACGTTCTGCTCGAACGTGAGAAGCTCGGGTCTACCGGATTTGGCGGCGGCGTGGCCATTCCGCATGGCAAGGTGGCAGGGCTGACGCAGATCGTCGGCGTCTTCGCGCGCCTGGCACAGCCGGTGGATTTCCAGGCCGTCGACGATATGCCGGTCGATCTGGTCTTCGCGATGTTCTCCCCCGCTGATGCGGGTTCGGCCCATCTTAAGGCGCTGGCCCGCATTTCGCGGCGGCTGCGCGACAAGGGCTTCGTGGCCAAGTTGCGCGGGGCGGGTTCGCCCGATGCGATCTGGGCGCTGCTCACCCAGGACGAGGCGCGTGACGCCGCGGCCTGAAGGCGAGGCGGCGCATTTTCGGGCGCTGGAAACGCTTTATGCCCAGGCACCGATCAACCGCCTGTTCGACTCCACGCTCGACATCACCGAGCCAGGGATAGCGCGCATCCGTTTCCGGGTGGACGAGCGACATTATCACGCGGCGGGTGCGGCGCATGGCACGAGCTATTTCAAGATGCTCGACGATGCGGCCTTTTATGCGTGCAACAGCCTGGTCACCGACCGTTTCCTGCTGACGACGCAGTTCAACCTGCTGCTGACCCGCCCGATGAAGGCGGGGGAGGTGGTGGCCGAGGGGCGCTGGGTCAGCGGACGGCGGCGGGTATTCGTCGCCGATGCACGGTTGATCGATGCCAGCGGCGAGGAAGTGGCGCGCGGTACCGGCACCTTCATGCGCTCGCAAATCGCCTTGGCGGGTCTGCCCGGCTATCGGACAGCCTGAGCGCGATGGACGGTCGCCTGCCGAGCCATATGCTGGTCACCGCGCTGCTGCGCCGGATGAACGACAGCGGCGGCATGGGCATGGTCCTGGCCAAGGGCGATCCGCAGGGCGGCGGCATCCTGGTGATCGTGATCGATGCCGATCGCCGCGAACGCGTGCTGGAGCGGGGCATCGGTCCGGATGGCCGAACCGCGCTGATCGAATCGACCCCTGCAAACGATATTTTAAGCTATTGGCAGAGGCGGAGGGCGCGCGATCCCGACTTGTGGGTCATCGAACTGGATGGCGCTGCGGCGGAACGGTTCACCGCTGAAACGATCCTGCAACATTGACGAACCCGGCCGGATCGGCCACGAGCGCCGCATCGTAGTTTCGCGTTGTGCTTATCGGGTGCGATCCGGTGGGTTACGCAGTCGGGGGGAAGCCCGGACGAGCGCCTTTGGGCAATGCTCGGGTCCGTGATCCAACCGCATGTCTGTTTGAATGAATGACCGTTTTCAAGCGAGTCGCGGCGTCCGCTGCCATGGCTCTATCTCTGGCGGGCCTTCTCGCCACCAGCACCCCCAGCCTCGCGACCAATGTCGCTGGTGTTGCTGCCACTCCAGTCAGTGCGATGACTGTTTCCGGGATCAACGCCGCCGATCTGGCGATGGTTCCCCAGAGCGCCCGGGCCACCATGTCGGCGCTCCCCGATTTTTCCCAGGTTTCTGAAGGCGATGAGGACGGCGACTATGATTCGCTGGCCGACGCCGTGGCCGATCAGGACGAGATCGCGTCGAGCGAAGAGCTCCGCTGTCTGGCTGGCGCCATCTATTTCGAGGGTCGCGGCGAACCGCTGGCGGGCCAGCTCGCCGTGGCGCAGGTCATCCTGAACCGTACCAAGTCGGGCCGCTTCCCCACCGGCGTATGCGACGTCATCAAGCAGCGCGGGCAGTTCAGCTTCGTGCGTCGCGGTGAAATCCCGGCGGTCAGCCCGTCGCGCAGCGCCTATCGCACTGCCGTCGCGGTCGCCAAGGTCGCGCTGGCCCAGGCCTGGGACAGCACCGCAGGCAAGGCGCTGTACTTCAACACCCCGGGCAACCGTCCCGGCGCCCGCGTCCAGAAGGTCGCGGCAATCGGCAACCACATCTTCTATCGTTGACCTTTGCGGCCCCGGTACCGGGGCTTTGCTTTGTTCGTCAAATGTTCTAAGCGGGTGGCATGTTGGACATGCCGCCCGCTTCGTGCGTCGACGATCCGCTATCGCCGCTCTGCGCCGCCGATGTCGCGCGCGGCGTCACCCGGATGCTGCTCCGCCACGACCTTATCGCCATAGCCGAAGTCCCGCTGGAGGGCGGCCGCCGTGCCGATCTGATGGCGCTCGACGCGCGGGGACAAGTCGTGGTGGTCGAGATCAAGGTGTCGCGCGCCGATTTGCTGGGCGATGGCAAATGGCCCGATTATCTGGCGCATTGCGACCGTTTCTACTGGGCGGTCCCGGCGGGGTTCGACTGGTCGCCGCTGGAGAATGCCGCGTTTCTGCCCGAGCGGACCGGGATCATCGTCGCCGACCGCTACGACGCCGCGATCGTGCGTGAGGCGCATAGCGTGCCGCTGCCTGCGCATGTGCGGAAGAAGGCGACGCTGAATTTCGCGCGAAGGGCTGGGCGGCGGATGATCGGGTTGACCGATCCTGATGCGGGGATGTGATTCCCCACGCCCCGAAATTGCCCAACCCTCACCGCGTCAAAACCAGCGTCACGATCGACTGCGGCGGCGCGACGTCCCCCGCCACCTCCGCGGCCTTGTGCCCCGCATCGGTGACGATCATCCGCCGCTGCCACCGCCCCGGCACCGCCACCGTCAGCGGGCGAGGGGACAGGCCCGGATTGACATGGACCAGCACCAGCCGCCGTCCATCCGCCGACAATGCGCCGACCGTATCCATATCGTCCACCGGCACCAGCCGGTCGCCGGGCCGGATGTAACGGCTGAACTGCGCCATCGCCCAATATTTACCCGTCACATGGATCGCATGAGGCTGGTCGGCCGAACCCATCAGATCGGCCTTTACGATGCCCCAGTTCGATCCCTTCTCGCCCTTGCGGGTGCTGAGATCCTCGACCGCCTGCCAGAACACCCAGGCGGCGGGCTCCAGCCGCTTCAGATCGCCGACGACATGCTCGGCAAAGGCCAAAGGCGTCGCCATGCCGGTCAGGTCTTCGGGATCGCCCGACAGCGGCGTGTCGTTCTCGCTCATCCACAATTTGATGCCGGAGGAACGGGCGATGTCGCGCACGGCGGTCTGATGGACCGTGCCATAGCTGTGGACGTTCAGCTGCCCGATCGCCGCGCGGGTGGCGGGCGGATAGGCGGCCCAATCCTGGACGAACAGGTTGGAGGCGGTTTCATCGGGCGCGGCGACGACAGCAGCCAGTCCCTTCGCCTTCAGCGCGGCGGCGGTCGCATCGATCATCTGCGCCTGGCGGGCGGGGCTCCAGTGCGCGCCCTCCTGGGTGTTGGCGGCGAACCAATAGCTGGTGTTGGGCTCGTTGACCGGCGACAGGGTACGGAAAGTCAGGTGATGTCGCCGCTGCAATTCCTGGGTGACGCGTACCAGATAGGTGGCGAAGGCGGCTTCCTGGCCGGGGCGCAGATTGTCGTCACTGCCCTTCTCGGCGCCCGACACCCGGCCGCTGACCGTCATGAACCAGGGCGGCGAATTGGAGAAGGCCTCGAAGATCGGCTGCTTCACCCGGGCGGTGATCGCGTCCAGCCACCAGCGTTGGTTGGCATCCTGTCCCCAGTCCCACATGCTCGGATCATCGGCGCGCCACCAGTCCTTGCCGGTCACGCCCGCCGGTTGCCGCCAGAAGCCCGGCACCGCGCGTCCTACCTTCATATAGGGGGGCGTGTCGGCCGCATTGCCGCCGCCGATATTGTAGCGCGCGATCGTCCAGCCCAGCCCTTGCGGCCCATAGAACAGATCGGCCAACCGCGTCCGCTCCGCCTCGGGCCAACCGCCGGTGACATGCGCGAACCAGGCGAGCGCGGTGCCCCAGCCCTCGAACACCGTGGCGGGCCGGTCGATCGCGGGGCGTAACGTCATAGGGACCGGGCGATCGGTGGCTGGCGTGGCGACCTGCGCTTCGGCTGTGCCGGATCCCAGGATCAGCGCCAGCGCAGCGGCCGCCAGACGGCCCTTGCGACGGATCGTTCCGTTCTTCATCCCGGCTTCTCCCCTGCGCGGACGCTATCAAACGTCAGACTATAGTCGCACGGCTAACAGGTCCGTCAATCCATGATGCTATTGTCATAAATCGAGCGCCGCTTCTTCCTTTCCCCTTGTCGTGCTGCGCAACTCGCCATAAAAATCAGACAAATATAAAGGCGACCCGGTCAGGGAATCGCATATAAGCAAAGGGGAGTGCGATGAATTGGCGTTTGGCGACCGGTGCGGCCATGGCGGCTCTGACGAGCCCGGCTTTGGCGCAGAACGGCCCGCAGGTCGCAGCTGTCCAGGTCGATCCCGATCGCCCCGACTGGGAGAACCCCGCCGTCAATGCGCGCGGCACCCGCCCCGCCAGCGCCACCGCCTTCACCTATGAAAGCCGCGCGCTGGCGCTGGCGAGCGACCGCGCCCGGTCGAGCCGTTTCCTCAGCCTCGACGGTGCCTGGTCCTTCGCCTTTTCCCCCTCGGTCGACGGTGCCCCCAAGGGTTTCGAGCGTCCCGATTACGACGTGTCGAAGTGGAAGACGATAAAGGTCCCCGCGATGTGGCAGGCCGAGGGCTATGGCCAGCCCAAATACAACAACATCACCTATCCCTTCCCGGCGAACCGGCCGCTGGTGCCGCATGATGATAACGAGACCGGCTCCTATCGCCGCGACTTCACCCTGCCTGACGAGTGGCGCGGGCAGGATGTGATTCTTCAGATCGGTGCGGCGGGATCGGCCTATCGCGTGTGGATCAACGGCCAGGAGGTCGGTTATTCCGAGGACTCCAAGCTGCCGTCGGAATTCGACGTCACCCGCTTCGTCAAGCCCGGCCGCAATGTCGTGGCGATCCGCGTCCATCGCTGGTCGGACGGCAGCTATCTGGAGGATCAGGATTTCTGGCGCGTCTCGGGCATCGAGCGTTCGGTCTTCCTGCGAGCGGTGCCCAAGACCCGGATCGACGATCTGTTCGTCCATGCCGAGCTCGACAAAAGCTATCGCGACGGCACGCTGTCGACCGAGCTGACGCTGCCCGCGCTTCCGCAGGCGATGACCGCGCGGATGACGCTGCTCGATGAGGAGCGCTCGGTGGTGACGCAGCAGATGGCGCTGGCGAAGGGCGCGACCTCGGCCAAGCTCGACACGGCGGTGCCGGGCGTGCGCGCCTGGTCGGCGGAGACGCCCCATCTCTACACGCTGCTGGTCGAACTGATCGATGCGAACGGACAGGTGGTACAGGCCACCCCGCAGCGGATCGGCTTCCGCACCGTCGAGATCAAGGACGGCCAGGTCATGGTCAATGGCCGCCGCATCATGATCCGCGGCGTCAACCGGCACGAGCATGACCCGGAGACCTTCCACGTCATCTCCGAAGCGTCCATGCGCCGCGATCTGGAGCTGATGAAGCGCAACAACTTCAACGCGATCCGCACCTCGCACTATCCCAACGACCCGCGCTTCCTGGCGCTGGCGGACGAGTACGGCTTCTACCTGATGGACGAGGCCAATATCGAGAGCCACGCCTATATGGAGCAGGGCAACCGCCACGGCGACGAGCGCGCCAAATACCAGATCGGCTTCGATCCCGCCTGGGAAAGTGCGCATGTCAGCCGCGTGATGAACATGGTCGAGCGGGACAAGAACCACCCTTCGATCATCTTCTGGTCGCTGGGCAACGAGGCTGGGATCGGCCCGAATTTCGAGAAGGCCGCCGCCGCGATCCGGCAGCGCGACCGCTCGCGGCTGATCTCCTATCTCGGCTGGGGGACGCTCGACTGGAGCCACCAGCCCAACAGCTTCGTCGATATCTATGCGCCCATGTATGACGATATCGAAAAGATGGTCGACTGGGCCGAGGACCCGACCCGGACCCAGCCGATGATCCAGTGCGAATATGCCCATATGCAGGGCAATTCGGGCGGCAATTTCAAGGATTATTGGGACACGATCTACGCCCACCGCAAGCTGCAGGGCGGCTTCATCTGGGACTGGGTCGACCAGTCCATGTACCGCTATACCAAGGACGGGCGGCGCTATTGGGGTGACGGCGGCGAATATGGCCCCAATCCGGGGGGCGATATCGAGTTTGGCGACGGGCTGAACCAGCCCGATCGGACCCCGAACCCGCAACTGTACGAGGTGCAGAAGGTCCAGTCGCCGATCCGCTTCGATGGCTATGATGCCAAGACGGGTAGGCTGATTGTACACAACCGTCATGACTTTATCGATCTGTCTGGCTTCACCTTCGACTGGGTGGTCGAGAAGAACGGCGTTGCGGTGGCGACCGGGCAGCTCCCGGCGCTGACGATGGCGGCCGGGCAGGTGCAGACGGTCGCGCTCGCTCCCAAATTCGCCCGTGAGCCGGGGGCGGAATATTTCCTGACCGTCCGCGCCCATGCCAAGGACGGCACGATCCGCGCGGTCCCGGCCAATTATGTCGTCGGGTGGGAGCAGTTTCCGCTCGGTGGCAGATTGGAAGAGCCTGAACTGATGACGGGCAGCGTCACGGTGGCGGACAGTACCGACAGCGTCACCCTGTCGGCGAACGGCGCGCAACTCGTCATCGACCGCAAGACCGGGCTTATTGCCCGCTACACAATGGGCGGCACGCTGCTGGCGAAGGGCGGGCAGCCCAATTTCGTCCGCGCCGAAACCGACAACGACACCGCCAACGGGACCGTCGCCGAGCAGGGGCCGTGGCTGGCGATGAACGGCCGCTATCAGGTGCGCAAGGTCACGGTCGGGCGGGACCAGAGCGTCACGGTCGACCATGAGATGGGCGCGGGCGCGGCCCGCTTTGTCACCCGCTACAAAATGGTGGGCAGCGGCGCGGTCGATGTCGACGGACAGTTCGTGCCGCTGAAAGCCGATCTGCCGCCGCCGGTTCGCATCGGCCTGTGGTACACCATGCCGACCGCGATCAAGACGGTGGAGTGGTATGGTCGCGGCCCGCATGAAAGCTATGTCGACCGTCAGAGCTCGGCCGCGATCGGACTATGGCGCGGGGCGATCGCCGAGCAGAATCACGATTACATGCGGCCGCAGGATACCGGCAACAAGACCGATGTCCGCTGGATGGAGCTGTCGGGCGAGGGGGCCGGCTTGCGCGTCCGCGCGCCCAAGCCGCTGATGATGCAGGCGCTCGCTTTCCCCTATACCGATCTCTACCGCCGGGCGCCGGGGACGTGGAAGTCCACCGACATCGTGGCCCATGGCGAGACGACGCTGATCGTCGATGCCGCTCAGTGGGGTGTCGGCGGCGACACGACCTGGAGCCATGTCGGCCAGCCGCATATGAAATATCGCACCACGCTGAAGCCGACCACCGTCGCATTCCGGCTGGAGCCCTTCACCGGCGAGGGCACGAATCCCGAAAAAGCCAGGCCCGCGCGCGCGACGGAACCGCAATAGGGCTATTCTTTACTCGGACAATAAGCCATCATGCCGCATCAGGCAGAGGAGAAACCATGAAAAGGGCAACGAAGTTTCTGATCGCGGCGGCAGCGACGCTGATCGCCGGGACGGTATCCGCACAGACGGCGCCGGCGACCACGGGGGATATGGTCGCGGTACATGGCGATCGCCCCGGCGCGGTCTATGACAAGCGCATCTTCGGCCAGTTCGCCGAGCATCTGGGTACGGGTATCTATCCGGGCATCTGGGTGGGCAAGGGCAGCAAGATCCCCAACATCAACGGCTATCGCCGCGACGTCATCGACGCGCTGAAGGCGATCCGGGTGCCGGTGATCCGCTGGCCGGGCGGCTGCTATGCCGATGAATATCACTGGCGCGAGGGCGTCGGTCCGCAGGCCAAGCGCCTGACCAAGGTCAACACCAACTGGGGTGGCGTGACCGAGGACAACAGCTTCGGCACCAACGAATTCATGAACTATTCCGAGATGGTCGGCGCCGAGGCCTATGTCTCGGGCAATGTCGGCTCGGCCGCGCCGTCCGAAATGGCCGAGTGGGTCGAGTATATGACCTTCCCGTCCAAATCGACCTATGCCGAGGAGCGTCGCAAGAACGGCCGCGACCGCCCATGGAAGCTGGCGATGTTCGGCATCGGCAACGAGCTGTGGGGTTGCGGCGGCAATATGCGCCCCGAATATGCGGCCGACATCACCCGCCGCTATTCGACCTTCCTGAAGGTCCCCGCCGGCCAAACGCTGATGAAGATCGCCAGCGGCGCGAACAGCGACGACTATAACTGGACCGAAGTGATGATGCGCGATGCGGGCAACCACTTCGACGGCATCGGCGTCCATTATTACACCATCCCCGGCGACTGGTCGCACAAGGGCGCGGCGACCGGCTTCGACGAGGAAGCCTGGGCACGCACCCTGTCCAAGACGCTGAAGATGGATGAACTCATCACCCGTCACGCCGCGATCATGGACAAGTACGACCCCCGCAAGCGCGTCGCGCTGCTGGTCGACGAATGGGGCACCTGGTATGATGTCGAACCCGGCACCAATCCGGGCTTCCTGTTCCAGCAGAACTCGCTTCGCGACGCGATGGTCGCCAGCCTGAACCTCGACATCTTCGCCCGTCATGCCGATCGCGTGCGCGGTGCGAACATCGCGCAGATGGTCAATGTGCTGCAGGCGATGCTGCTGACCGATGGCGCGCGCATGGTGAAGACGCCGACCTATTGGGTGTTCGACATGTACAAGGACTATCAGGACGCCACCGTCCTGCCGGTCGATGTCCAGTCGCGCTGGTACAACAAGAACCAGTGGACCATGAAGGCGGTCAGCGCCTCGGCGGTGCGTGACAAGGCGGGTGTCGTCCATGTCGGCCTGACCAATGTCGATCCCAACCAGCCCGCGACCGTCTCGGTCAAGCTGGACGGCGTGACGGCGGGCCAGGTGTCGGGTCGTATCCTGACCGGCACGACGATGGACGCGCATAACACTTTCGACGCGCCCAACCAGGTCGCGCCGCAGCCGTTCAACGGCGCGACGCTGTCGGGTGGCACGCTGACGGTGCAGATCCCGGCCAAGTCTGTCGTGATGCTGGACCTGCGCTGATGAAGGCCCGCGCCGGGGCGCTGCTCGCCGCCGTCCTGCTCGCCCCCGTGGTGGTCATGGGGGCAGCGGGGTCCGCCGCACCCCGGCGCGACGGTCCCTGGAACACACCGGGGGCGGGCAATCCACTCCTCCCCGGCTATTTTGCCGACCCCTCCATCGTTCGCGATGGGGGGCGTTGGTATATCTTCGCCACGGTCGATCCGTGGGGCGATGATCGTCTGAGCCTGTGGACCTCGGACAATGGCCGCGATTGGAGCTTCTCACAGCCCGACTGGCCGACCAAGCAGGCCGCCACCAGCCCGACCTCGGGCGATGCCAAGGTCTGGGCGCCATCGGTGGTGAAGGCTCCGAACGGCCGCTGGTATATGTATGTCTCGGTCGGCAGCGAGGTGTGGGTCGGCTCGGCACCGTCGCCGGCGGGACCGTGGGCCGATGCCAATGGCGGCAAGCCGCTGATCGCGCGTGACTTCGCACCTGAGTATCACATGATCGACGCCGAGGCGTTCGTCGATGATGACGGCCAGGCCTATCTTTATTGGGGATCGGGGCTGAACTGGGTCAACGGGCATTGCTTCGTCGTGAAGCTGAAGCCCGACATGGTCCATTTCGATGGTGAGCCGCGCGACGTGACCCCGGCTCATTATTTCGAAGGCCCCTTCATGGTGAAGCAAAAGGGGCGCTATCTGCTGATGTACAGCGATGGCAACACCACCAAGGACACGTACAAGGTCCGCTATGCGGTAGGCACCTCGCCGATGGGGCCGTTTACCGAGGCGGCGAACAGCCCCGTCCTGGAAACCGACGCGGCCCGGCAGATCATCAGTCCCGGTCATCATGCGGTCTTCGCCGACAAGGGGAAGTCGTACATCCTCTATCACCGCCAGGCCCTTCCCTTCGTGATGGGTAGCGAGCGGGTGCTGCGGCAGGTGTCGATCGATCCGCTGACCGTGAAGCCCGACGGGACGCTGGAAAAGGTGGTGCCCAGCCATGATCCGGTGATCCCGGCCTTTGCCGCGCATCGCACGCGCGGGCTGCGCTGGACCGGCAAGCGCGCGGTATCGCTGGCTGCGGACGATAATTATGCGACCGCGTGGCGACCCGAGCCGGGGCAGCCGCCGGTATTGACCGCCGATCTGGGCGGGTTGCGCGATGTGCGCGAGAGCCAGGTTCGCCCGGCGTTCGTGATCCAGCCGCAGGATTTGCGGATCGAGGCGTCGGGGGACGGCAAGAACTGGCGCCAGGTCGCGGCGGAGAAAGGGGTGAGCGGTTCGCCGATCATCTTGCGCCATCCGGGCAAGGCGCGGTTCCTGCGTATGACGGTGCAGGCGCAGGAGCCCGCAATGCTGGTGTGGTCGATCTTCTGTCTTTTTAAGCCCCTCCTCCCGGTAGGGGGGAGGGGTTTGGGGAGGGGGCCTGCCATGAGCGATGGTCTCGGTGAGACTCCGGCCCTCCCCCATCCCCTCCCGTTTACGGGAGGGGAGCGGCTAGAGGAAAGGTCGGGTCCTCAACCGCCGTTCAGCCTGAGCGAAGTCGAAGGTCAACGGGATCACACCCCCTTCGGCAACGCGAACGCCATCGTGTAATCCCCGTACCGCGTCCCCAGCGCGCCATGCCCCCCGGCGGTGATGACGACATATTGCCGCCCGTCGCGCCCGCGATAGGTCATCGGTGTCGCCTGCGCCCCCGCGGGCAGTCGGGCGCGCCACAGCACCTTGCCCGACTTCAAATCATAGGCGCGCAGATACTGGTCGGTGGTCGCCCCGATGAACACCAGTCCCGAGGCGGTGATGATCGAACCACCCAGATTGGGCACGCCGGTCTTGATCGGCACGCCCAGATGGCTGCCGAACAGCCCGGTATCCTGCGCGGTGCCCAGTATCTTCTTCCACACCACCTTCCTGGTGTTGAGGTCGACGGCGGTCAGATGGCCCCAGGGCGGCGCGTTGCATGGTGCGCCGAAGACACCGATCCACGCCGCGACGACCGCGACATAGGGCGTGTTATACTGGGTCTGGAGATTGGGCTCGCGCGCATTCTCGCCGCCCTTCTTCTTTTCCATATAGCTTTTCACGCGGGGGTCGTCGCGGCGCATCAGCCAGATCTTGAACGGCATCTCCATCGTATTGACGGTGAACACCTGCCGCACCGGATCGAGCGCCGCGCCACCCCAGTCGGTGACGCCGTCGAACGCCGGATGGCCGATGATCGGCTTCAGGCCGGTCGGCTGATAGATGCCCGTCCCCTGCGCGCGGCGGATGTCGATCCGGCAGAAAAGCTGATCGATCGGCGTCGCGCCCCAAGTCGACTTTTCGGTCGGCGCGGGCGGCGTGAACGAGGGCAGGCCGACCGACCAGGGCTGGGTCGGCGAGACCTTCACCCCCGGCGTGGCGCCGTCCTGCCGCGCAGGTCGCTCGACGATCGGCGTGATCGGCGCTCCCGTCAGGCGGTTGAGGAAATAGACCTGTCCCATCTTGGTCGTCTGGATCAACGCGGGGATCGTCCGTCCATCCGGCGCGCGATAGTCGAACAGCGACGGACCGATCGGGATATCCATGTCCCACATGTCACGGTGGACGAGCTGGCGCACCCAGCGCAGCTTGCCGGTCGCGATCTCCAGCGCGACGATCGCCGAGCCGAACCGGTCGTCGAACGGCCGCCGCCAGCCTATCCAATAATCGGGCGAGGCATTGCCGGTACCCAGATAGACCAGTCCATTGGCCGGATCGGCGGTCATCGCGCCCCAGACATTGGGCGTGCCGCGCGTATAGGTCTCGCCCGCAGGCAGCGGCGGGATGGCGTCGGGTGAGCGGCCGACATCCCATGCCCAGATTCCTGCGCCCGTGACCGGATCATAGGCGCGCACCACGCCGCTGGGGATGTTGCGGTTGACGTTGTCGACGATGCGTTCGCCGACGATCAACCGGCCGTTGGCGACGACGGGGGGCGAGGTGCTGATCTGGTCTGCGGGACCGGATACGCCCATGCTCTGCCGAAGGTCGATCGCGCCATTGGTGCCGAAGCCGGGGCAGGGCTTGCCCGTATCGGCGTCCAGCGCCATCATCCGCGCGTCGAAGGTGGGTGCGAAGATGCGGCGCGGACATGGCGTGCCCTCCGGCGCTTGGTAATAGGCGACGCCGCGACAGACCAGATAGCTGTTGCCCTGACGGCTGACCTGATCCTTCCAACTCCATTTGGTGCGCCCCGTCGTCGCGTCGATCGCCTGGACGATCGAGTGCGGGGTACAGGTATAGAGCGTGTCGCCGATCTGGATCGGCGTCGCTTCGGAATGATATTCGCGCTTGTGCTCGACCGACTCGGCGCGGTCGGGCGGATCGCCGGTCCGCTGCGTCCAGGCCAGTTCCAGCTTGCCGACATTGGCGGGCGTGATCTGTGACAGCGCCGAATAACGCTGGCCCGATAGCGTGCCGCCATAATCGGTCCAGTCGCCGACCGGGGCCTGCGCCGCGATCGGCAGGCTCGCGGGCGTCTGGCGGGAGAGCGTATCGGGATCCTGCGCCTCGGCCGGGCGGGTGCGGAGCATCGGCATGGCGACCACCAGCGCCGCGATGCCCAAAGCCGCGGGTACCACGCGCGTCCGCGATTTGGACGATCGCAGTGCGCGGCCGATCCAGGGCAGGACGACCAGGATCAGCAACACGGTCGGCGCGACGACGCGCGGGACGAGTTGAAGCGGATCGAACCCGACTTCCCACACCGCCCAGATGAGCGTCGCGACCCAGATGGCGACATAGAGCCAGCGCCCGCGCTCATCGCCGCGTCCGATCAAAGCGCCCGACAGGATCATCGCCAGCCCGGTCAGGACATAATAAGGCGACCCGCCCAGCAGCGCGAGATACCCGCCCGCCACGGCGAAAAATCCCCCCAGCAGGGCCAGCGCCCAGCCCAATATCTTCGCCAAGGCACGACCCAGCAAGGACGATCCCCTTATGACTGTAACAAAAGGTTGCTCTCCGATGAACGCATGAACGGGGGCTTTGTTCGCGTATCCCGTTGATCGACGTTATTATTGGTGGACGGACGCGAAGGACGGTTATGGCGACACCCTCATCGGACCCGGTCGGAGGCGCGCTAGCCCGCTTTTTGTCGCGCTGGGTCGCGCCCGATGGCTGGGTGCATCGCCGCTATGATCGGGCGCGTGCGCCGGAAACGGCGCGGCGGGGACGGTTGCTGTTTCAGACGGGACGCGCCGACATGATCGAGAAATATGGCGAGGCGATCGACCATTTCCGCGCGCAAGGGTGGGATGTGACCGCGTTCGACTGGCGCGGGCAGGGCGGGTCGGGGCGGCTGACGACCGATGGGACCGGGCATATCGACCGGCTCGACAATCTCGTTGAGGATCTGGCGGCCTTTTATGCCGATTGGGTACGGCCGGGGGAGGGGCCGCATGTCGTGCTGGGGCATTCGATGGGCGGGTTCGTCACGCTGGCCGCGTTGGCATCGGGCAGCATCGCGCCCGATTCGGTGGTGCTGGTCGCGCCGATGCTCGCGCTGCGCTCGCCGGTGGGGCAATGGGCGGGCGCGCGGTTCGCCCGGTGGCAAGTCGAACGGGGCGATCCGCTGCGTCCTGCCTGGCGACGGCTGGAGACGCCCGCCGCCGCGACCGCGCGCCAGAAAAGGCTGACTCACGACCTGGCCCGCTTCGCCGATCAGCAGGCCTTTCGTCAGGCGCGGCCCGATCTGTGCCTCGGATCGCCAAGCTGGCATTGGGTGGCCGAGGCGTTCCGGGCGACGGCGGCTTTGCGCGACGATCCCGCTGTGTCGCGGATCGAGACGCCGGTGCTGATGCTGGTCGCGCTCGCCGATCGGCTGGTCGACGCCCGCGCGGCGGCGCGGATGGCGCAGCGCTTGCCCTATGGCGAGCTGGTCGCCTTTGGCCGCGGCTGTGCGCATGAAATCCTGCGCGAGGCCGATCCGATCCGCGCCAATGCCTTTGCCGCGATCGCCGACTTTCTCGATCGGCGCGCGCCCGTCACTTTCCGCCGCAGCGGACCGGACCACCACCCGTGACCCGGCATTTGGGCGTCCCCGCCACGGTGACGCGGCCCAGTCCTCCATTGGCGACTGCCGCGGTATAGCGCGCCCGTGCAGCGATCTCGCCCGGTCCGTCCAGCGTGGCGACCAGGTCGCCCGCCTCCAGCGCGTCGGCGGCGATCGTGGCGGGGCCGATGGCCGACAACCGTGCCTTGCCCACCCGCCCGCCATCGATCGACAATCTGGCGGGGCCGAGCAGCGTCGCGGCCAGCTGATCGCCATCGGCGCGGCCGATCCGCAATTCGCCGGTGCCCGTCACCGACAGGACGAGCGCGTCACCTTTCAGCGCCTGCACCGTCACCTGCGCGCCGCCGATGACGGTGACGCCCGAGAGGGGTGGCGCGGCGAGGGTCAGCGTAACCGGCGCATCGCCGCTGCCCGAGCGCCGGACGACCAGCGTACTGCCCATCACGAGCGCTTCGACCTGGCGCAGCGCCTTGGCATCGCCGGCCAACAGGCCGCGCGGCGAAAGCGCGGTGGTCAGCGTGACGTGGAACGGCCCCTCGACGCGCAACTTATCGAAGCTGCTCAGATCGACCCGCCGTTCGGCGGCTTGAGCTGGTGCGGCCGCCAACAAGGCCAGGGCAAGGGCAGCGAAAACGGTACGGATCGACATCGCCTTCATCCTTGCACCGCCCCGGCCGTGTCGCAAGCAGGCCCCCTTACTGCGTCCGCCCGCAACGTGCCGTACCCGATCCCGCCTTGCGCACGGTGCAAATCGAGTTCGGCCCCAGATCGGCATCGCCCGAGCCGCTCAGCGACACCTTGGCCGGGCCGTCGACCTGAACCGCCACCTGGCCCGATCCGGCGATCCCGACATCGGCCTGTCTGGCATGGAGGCCATTGGCGCGCACGTCACCCGACCCGGCGATGTCGATCTTCAGCGCGCCGACCGTACCGCTGGCGTTGACCGAGCCCGAACCCGCCACGCCGAGCTGGGCCTGCTTGACCCGCATCGCGCCGATCACCAGGTCGCCCGAGCCCGCGATCCCGCCCTTGAAGCGCGCGCCCTCCACCCGGTCGATGCGCATCCGCCCCGAACCGGCCAAACCTGCTTCGATGAGGCGCGGCAGCGTCACCAGGATGCGGACCTTGCCGCGATGGCCCCAATGCACGCCCTTCTTCAAGCCGATCCGCAGCGTGTCGCCATCCCGGGCGATGCGCAGTTGGTCGAGGTCGGACGCCGCCCCCTCGGCGCGCACCGAAAAATCGCCGCCGACCCGGATGTCGATCGGATCGCTGCCGTTGCTGGAAACGGAGGTGAAATCGCGCACGGCATAGCTGCGCGTGGTGCCCGAACCTTGCGCAGGGATATCCTGTCCCTTGGCATCGCTCTCGAACGAGCAGGCGGTGGGCATGACGAGTACGAACAGCCCGAGAAGCGTGGGAAGAAGCGGGGATTTCCTCATGAGCGGCCTCCTGTGTATTGACGTTGTAATACACATGGCTGGGCATGTCGGGCAAATGAAAAGGGGCGGCCCCGGATGGGACCGCCCCTTGTTCCTATCGGAGAAGACCGACCGCGATCAGGCGGCGGGCTTTTCCTTGTTGTAGATGGCGGCGGCGGCGCGCAGGATTTCCAGGATCTTTTCCTGGGCGCGCGGCTCATCCACCTCTTCCATCGCGGCGAGTTCGCGAGCGAGGCGGCTGGTGGCGGCCTCGAAGATCTGCCGTTCGGAATAGCTCTGCTCGGGCTGGTCGTCGGCGCGGAACAGGTCGCGGACCACTTCGGCGATCGACACCAGGTCGCCCGAGTTGATCTTGGCTTCATATTCCTGGGCGCGGCGCGACCACATGGTACGCTTGACCTTGGGCTTGCCCTTCAGCGTTTCCATCGCCTCGCGCATGGTCTTGTCCGAAGACAGCTTGCGCATGCCGACCGATTCGGCCTTGTTGGTGGGAACGCGGAGCGTCATGCGCTCCTTTTCGAACCGCAGCACATAGAGTTCGAGCTGCATCCCTGCGATTTCCTGCTTTTGCAGCTCGATAACGCGGCCCACGCCATGTTTGGGATACACGACATAGTCACCGACGTCGAAGTGGAGCGCCTTGGCAGCCATTGGGGGCCTTTCCGGGTCAAAGGCCTTCGCACGAGCGCCGGACGAGCGGAAATGGGTCCACTGTTCTCATCGGCCTCGGGAAGGAAGGGTCGAACACATCAAGGCGGGCGGTCGCAAAAACAGCTATGCCCGTCGCGGAACCATATAGCATGGTCGCAACAAAATTACCAGCATCTCCGCGATCCCGCGGGAACCATCCGGCGCAACGCCCTGCGCCGTAGCGTCAGGCGCGTCGCGGATCGCGGGATCAGTCGCCCTTGCCCGGTTCGGGGCTGAAGAACTGCTCGTACTTGTTCTCGACGCCCTTCATCGCATCGGCGTCGGGCGGCGTCTGGTCGAGCTTGCGCGTCACGTTGGGCCATTGGGCGGAGAAGGTGGTGTTCAGCTCCAGCCATTGTTCCAGCCCGCTTTCGGTATCGGGCAGGATCGCCTCGGCCGGGCATTCCGGCTCGCATACGCCGCAGTCGATGCATTCGGACGGGTTGATGACGAGCATGTTCTCGCCCTCATAGAAGCAGTCGACGGGACACACCTCGACACAGTCCATATACTTGCAGCGAATGCAGGCATCGGTGACGACGTAGGTCATGACAACTCCCAAGGTACGAACGCGTGCTGCTATGCCGCGTGTGGCGATCCGTCAACGCCCGAAACCGGGGAAGTAGCCAGATCGCAGTAACAGGCACGCCCTTCGGCGGGCGGCCCGCGCCGTACGGGCAGCGATTCCACCCTGAGCACCCGGACCTGCCCATGTTGCGCAAAGGTCAGGATGCTGCCGATCCGCACCGGCGCATGGGCGCGGTCGATCGCGCGGCCGTCCATACGGAAATGCCCGTCGCACGCCATCGCCTGCGCCGTCTCGCGCGACTTGGCGATCCGCGCCCACCAGAGGAAACGGTCGAGCCGCATCGACTCAAGGGCGGGCGCGCGGGCGGTCATGGGGCGGGATGGTCCTTTCGGTGGGAGAAATTCAACAATATGCCGCCACCCCGGCCTCCGCCGGGGTGGTTCTGTATGTCGGGTTCACGAAGGCCGCCCCCAATCGGCAAGCGCCGCGAAGGCATTGCCGGGGCGCGCTTCGACGCGCGGCGCCGGGCGCGCCGGGGGGCGGCCCCGCCAGATCCAGCGAGGGGCGTCGCCCTCCGCTGCCGGGCGCACCTTGCGGAACCCCAGATCGCCCATCAGCCGGTCGAGCGTCGCCGCCTCCAACCCGATCGAGGTCGCCAGCGAGGCGTCGGGGGCGAACGGCCCGCGACCCGCGCGCGCATCATGCGCGGCGCGTGCGATACGCTCGACCAGGTCGATCCGCACCGCCTGCTCGCCCAGGGGGCGATAGCCCGAGGCGACGCCGCGTCCCGGCTCGTCGCGGCGCAGGATCGTGGCGCCGGGCCGGGCGAGATCGGGCGTTTGCCCCCATAAGGTCATCAGCGTACGCCGCCAAGCCGCCGCACCGGGTTTGAGCAGACGCGGGTCGAATATGTCGAGCGTGCCGATGGTGATCCCCAGCCCTCGCAACCGCCGCCGCTCCTCGGGCGACAGCGCATCGATCATCAGGCGCAGCGGCTGGCGCGGCGCGATGCCGCCGGCATCCTCCAGCGCGGCGGCGACGGCGCGGATCGCGGGGGACGCCTTGGTCTCGCGCGCCAGCCCCGCCAGCCGGACCAGCGCGGGAAGCTGTCGGTCGAGCGACCGCGCCAGCCATGCCTCCAACCGGGTCTTCACTTGCTCGCGCTGGACCGGCGCCAGGCAGTCCAGATCGCGTTCCAGCCGCAGGACCGGTCGCCCCAGCGACGGTCCGGCCGTCAGCCGCGCCACGCCATGCCCGTCCCAGACCAGCCGATCCTCTTGAAGCGTGAACGCATCATGCCCGGCGGCGATCAGCGCTTCGGCGCGGCGCGACCGCTCGGTGCCCAGTCGCTTTTCCGCCGCCGCGAGCAGCAGGCGCTTGTCATTGGCCCGCGCGCCGGCCTCGACGGTAAAGCGGAACCCCTCCAGCCGACCGATGGGATGATCCTCGACCAGCACCTCGCCCTCCGGCCCGATGGTGACGGGCAGCACGCCCGCATCGGCGCCGATGCGGCGGATCAGCGCGGTGGTACGCTTGTCGACGAAACGCTGGGTCAGGCTGGCATGAAGCCCGTCGGACAATCGCTCCTCGATCTCGCGGGTGCGTTCCGCCCAATGTCGGGGGTCGGCTAGCCAGTCGGCGCGCTGCGCGATATAGGCCCAGCTACGGATCGCGGAGAGGCGGCCCGCCAGCGTCTCGACATCGCCCGCCATATTGTTGAGCCGCGCGATCTCGTCGGCGAACCACTGGTGCGGCACATGGCCCAGGCCTTCGGACAGGTGGCCAAACACGCGCGAGACGAAGCGGGCATGGGGATCGATGCCGACTTTGCGGAAATCGGGAATGCCGCACGCCGCCCAGAGCCGCGCGACCATCGCGGGCCGCCGCACCCGGTCGCGGACCCAGGGCTCGTCGGCCAGGCGCTTGAGCACCTGCAGATCGGTGGCGATCGGCGCGGCGCGCAGCACGCCGGGTTCGGGCTTGCGTTCCAGGCTTTTGATCAGCGCGTCGATGCTCGACAGTTCGGGATCGCCGTCACGCCAGTAAAGATGGTCGAGACGGGGAAAACGATGCTCCTCGATCGCCAATATTTCTTCGGGCAGAAAGGCGTCGGGGCCTTCCTCGGCCAGCGCGCCGAACGTGCCGTCGCGGTGGTGGCGTCCGGCTCTCCCGGCGATCTGCGCCATCTCGGCGACGGTCAGGCGACGGCGGCGGCGGCCGTCGAACTTGTGTAGCCCGGCAAAGGCGACATGCGCGACATCCATGTTCAGCCCCATGCCGATCGCATCGGTGGCGACGAGATAATCGACTTCGCCCGCCTGGAACATCTGAACCTGGGCGTTGCGCGTACGCGGCGACAGCGCGCCCATCACCACCGCCGCACCTCCGCGCAGGCGGCGCAGCATTTCGGCGACGGCGTAAACCTCTTCCGCCGAGAAGGCGACGATCGCCGACCGCTTGGGCAAACGGCTGATCTTCTTGGCCCCGGCATAGGTCAGGGTGGAGAAGCGCGGTCGCGCGATGATCTCGGCATCGGGAACCAGCGCGCGGATCATGGGCTTCAGCGCTTCGGAGCCCAGGATCATCGTCTCGTCGCGACCGCGCTGGTGCAACAACCGATCGGTAAAGACATGACCGCGTTCCAGATCGGCGCCCAGCTGCGCTTCGTCCAGCGCCACAAAGGCGACGTCGCGATCGGGCATCGATTCGGCGGTGCACAGGAACCAGCGCGCATCGGGGGGAACGATCTTTTCCTCGCCCGTGACCAGCGCGACCTTCTCCGGCCCTTTCAGCGCCACGACCCGGTCATAGACCTCGCGCGCCAGCAGCCGCAGGGGAAAGCCGATGATGCCGCTGCTATGCGCACACATCCGCTCGATCGCGAGGTGCGTCTTGCCGGTGTTGGTCGGCCCGAGAACGGCCGTCACGGCGCCCGATACGCGGCTGGTCATGATCCCTACATCGGGCTTCCGCTGCCCGGTTGCAACGGCATGAAGCAAGACCGGCGCTGATCTTTCCTATTCGGCCCGGTCCGGCCACGTCTTGCCGCAGCATCGGGGCGGCGGGGCGCAGCGGCTTTGACTTTCGCTCGCGCGCCCGACACCGCAAAATCCTGTGCGCCGGGGGGAGATCGGCGACGCTGCTCGGCGATTTCACGGACGCAACGCTCTTCATGTTTCTTGCTACCGACCAAGCTTTGATCCTGTCCGGCGGGACCGCCACGCGGCCGATCGGCGGTGTGGCCGCCTCGCCCACGGGGCGATGGGAGCGGTGGCGGCTGGCGGCCCGCGAGGTCGACTGGGTGCCGGATCTGGGAATGCAGATCGGCAGCCGCGACTGGTGGCGCGGCCTGGCGACTTGCCTGACGCTGTGCGCCGCGACCATCGCAATGGCGCCGGGCTTTCACCGCCCGATCCTTGGTCAGGCCCCAGCTCCGCTAACCGGCGAGGCGTGGAGCCATGCCCGAGCACAAGCCATCGCGCCGCTGGCGCTGGGGGCGGATAGCGGGCGACGTCTGGCGTCCAACGAACTGGTCGCGCAATTGGCCGAAGCGCCCGAGCGGCCGACGGTCGAGCTGTCCGCCACCATCGGTTCGGGCGACCGGCTCGACCGGGTGCTGCAACGCGCCGGGGTCGCCAAGGACCAGGCGCGCGCCGCCGCCGACATGGTCGAACAGGCAACAGGGGGCGAGGCGATCGCCTCCGGCACCCGCATCGCGCTGACCCTGGGGCGGCGGCCCGGCCGTGCCGTGGCGCGGCCGCTGGAGACGATGAAGCTGCGCGCACGCTTCGATCTGGCCGTCACGCTGACCCGCACGCCACAAGGGCTGGAGATGACGCAAGCCCCCATAGCGATCGATCGCACCCCGCTTCGCCTCCAGGGCCTGGCGGGATCGAGCCTGTACCGATCGGTCCGCGCCGCGGGCGCCCCCGCCAAGGTGGTCGAGTCCTATATCAAGGCACTGGCGGCACGCATGTCTGTGGGTCGCGATGTAAAGCGCTCCGACAGTTTCGACCTCATCATCGAGCGGGAACGCGCCGCGACCGGTGAGACGCGGCTCGGCAAGCTGCTGTTCGCCGGGCTCGACCATAATGGACGCAAGGTCCAGCTGGCGCGGCTGGCCGGCGAGGATGACGGCCAATGGTATGACGTCAACGGTCAGAGCGAGCGGCGCGGCGCGATGGGAATGCCCGTCGCGGGACGCGTGACCTCTTCCTATGGCAAGCGGGTGCATCCGATCATGGGCTTCCTGCGGATGCACAAGGGAACCGATATCGGGGCGCCCTATGGCACGCCCATCCATGCGATGATGGACGGCGTGGTCAAGTTCGCCGGGCGATCGGGCGGCTATGGCAATTTTATCAAGCTGGCGCATTCGGGCGGGATCGCCAGCGGATATGGCCATATGAGCCGCTTCGCCGTCCGCTCGGGCGCGCATGTGAAACAGGGGCAGGTGATCGGCTATGTCGGCTCGACCGGCATGTCGACCGGCCCGCACCTCCACTGGGAAGTGTGGAAGAACGGCGCGGTCGTGAACCCGCGCACCCTGAAGCTGGCGAGCGTCGCGGTCCTGTCCGGCGCGAAACTGCGCGCCTTCCGTCGCGAGGTACAGGCGCTGCTGGCGGTCAGGCCGGGGCGGTAAGGATCCCCGACACCCGTTCGCTTGGGCTGAACGGACGTGGTGGATAGGGGTTAGAGTTGAAGGCGCCTATTTCCCCGCCGCGCGCCAGCGGGTGATCGTCTCAGCCAGCACCCGATTGCCTCCCGATGGCTTGGCCCAAAGCGCGGTGATCGTCATGTCGTTCGACGCCGGGCGCTTGTCCTCGGCCAGATTGTCCAGGCTCGCCCGCATCGGGAAGCTCACGCCCTCGCCGCACAAAATCGCCTCGCGGTTGCGCAGCGCCGAAATGGTGTCGAGCAGCCCACGCCCGCCCTCGGGCATGGCCGATCGCACCATCGCCTGATCGCGCTCGTTGTTCAGCCGCATGGCGATGATCGTGCCGCATTGCGACAGCACGCCTTCGGCCAGATCGGAGGGCCGCTGGGTCACGAGCCCGAGCGAGACGCCATATTTGCGTCCCTCCTTGGCGATGCGCGACAGGATACGGCCGACCGCCGAATCCCGTTCGGCCTGCGCGGAAATATAGCGATGCGCCTCCTCGCAGACCATCAGCACCGGCCGTCGCTCGGCGGGGTGGGTCCAGATCGCGTGGTCGAAGATCATCCGCGCCAAGAGTGCTACGACGACGCCGGTCACGTCCGACGGCACGCCCGATACGTCGATGATCGAAATCGGCCGCCCGTCGCCGGGCATCCGCAGGATACGGGCCAGGAAATCGGTCATCGTATCGGCGACCAACATGCCGGAGAACATGAAGGCATAGCGGGGATCGCCCTTGATCTCCTCGATCTTGGACTTGATCCGCTGATAGGGCGCGATATCGCCGACCCGCTCCAGCTTGCTCATCTCCTGCGACAGCTGGGCGGTCAGATCAGACAGAAGATAGGGGATCGGCGTGTCGACGGTGACGCGCGGCACCTCGGCGGCGGCCCGGCTGCGCATCCGGGCGGCGAGCAGGCATTTGGCGAGCACATCGGCATCGGCCTGGCGCTGCGCGCCGCTCGCCGAGAGCAGAATCTCGCAATGCTCGTCGAAATTCATCAGCCAATAGGGCATCCGCAGATTGCCGACGTCATGGATGGTGCCGGCGTCGCGAAAGGCATGGGCATATTCGCCATGCGGGTCGATCATCACGATATGGCCGAGCGGCGCCCGTTCGCAGATGCGGTGCAGGATCATCGCGGTCGCGGTCGACTTGCCGGTGCCGGTGGACCCCAGGATCGCGAAATGCCGCCCGAGCAGCGCGTCGACGGCCAGAGTCGCGGGGACCGTGCGCGCGGGGTGGACGGTGCCGATCGTCACCGTCGTCTGGGCGCGATGGAGATGGATGCCGGCCAGTTCGGCATCGGTGATCGCGTGGATCGTCGCGCCGGGCATGGGATAGGAAGTGACGCCGCGACGAAAGCCGTACAGTTCGCCCGTCTCGGGCTGGCGCATGCCCTCGCCCATCAGGTCGATCTCGGTGGTCAGCGCGGCGGCGTCGCCCGCGGGATCGAGCGAGAGCGAGCGGATCGTGCCGATGATCCAGCGGTCGCCGCGCTTGATCTTGACGGGCATCGCGACCTGTCCCGCCGCCGCCAGCACCGGGTCGTCCGCCTCCGCCAGCGCGGCCAGCGCCTGACGGTCCAGCACGATTCCCCCCGACGATCCGGCAATGGCGAGCAGCCAGCCGATGACCGGCGTGTCGTTGGGGTGAAGGTCCGGTATCGAGGACATGGGGCGTGCCGTCATTCCATGGGAGAGAGAGCCGGACGCTAGGACGATAAGCTTAAGATTTTCCGATTCTTACACGCGTCGCGCGATCCATCCGGCGGTCCAGCCGAGCAGGATCGACAGCGCCACCGCGGTCAGGCCGTAAGGGATGGCGGCCTTGTCGGCGGCGCGCGCGACGAAGCGCTCGAACCCTGATTTGCGGATGTCGATGTCGCGCACAGCGGCGGCCAGCACGCGGCCGTCGCGGATCAGGAAGGTCTCGGCCGTGAAGCGCCCCACCGGCACGCGCGCCGGGATGGTGACGCGGGCACGGTAGAGCACATCGTCGGTGATCTCGACGGCGCGCGGTGCCTCGACATACAGGCCGCTGCGGCGGCGCTGGTCGACCAGCCCCTGCTGGAACCGCGCCTGGACATTGGCGGGCGCGGCGGAGGCGGGGGAGAGTTGCAGGCTGTCCAGCCCGAGCTCGTAGATGGCGCGGGTACGATCATCGACGATCCGGTCGATCGGCCGCGACGAGGCGATGGCGTAGAAGGACGGCGCCGACTGATAGCGTAAGCGTCCGGCATTGACCCACAGTCCGGCGATCTTCTCCTTCTCGCGGATCAGGATCGACTGAGTCGGCCCCTTGACCACGACGACGATGTCGGTCGCCTTGTCGTCGCGGGGCGGCCGGCCGCCGGGATAGAGGATCGCGCCGAACAGCAGCAGCTCGGCGCCGGTGAAGCTGTAGGCGATCTGGATATCGCGCTGTGACACGTCGGGGACCAGCACCGGCTTGGCCTGCGCCATCAACAGCGGCGAGAACAGCGCCAGGATGATGGCGGCGGGCTTCACTTGGAGCGTCACAGGGGCTGGACCGTGAAGATTTCCTCGGGCCGCCAGACAAGGCCCAGAAGGATGCGCAGGCCGACCAGCAGCACGATGACCGCCAGCGCCAGGCGTAGATATTCGGGCTTGGCATTGGTGGCGAGCTTCGCGCCGACCTGCGCCCCCGTCACCGATCCCACCAAAAGCAGCCCGGCCAGCACGATGTCGACCGCCTTTGTCGTCGTCGCATGGACCATGGTCGCGACGGCGGTGACGAACAATGTCTGGAACAGCGAAGTGCCGAGCACGACATTGGTCGCCATGCCCAATATATAGATCATCGCGGGCACCAGGATGAAACCGCCGCCCACGCCCAGCAATATGGTCAGGATGCCGGTGAAGAAGCCCAGCATCAGCGGCGCCAGCGGCGAGATATACAGACCCGAGGCATAGAAGCGCGTGCGGAAGGGCAGGGCCGCGACCAGCGGATGATGCCGCCGCCGCGCCGCTTTCTGGGGACGCCCACGCCGCTGCGCCAGGATCGCGCTGGCCGCCTCGCGCGCCATGACCGACCCGATCCACCCCAGCATCAGCACATAGACGATGGCGATGACCGTATCGATCTGTCCGCTCGCCTGGAGCAGGCGGAAGATCCACGCACCCGCGAACGACCCGACCACGCCGCCCGCGACGAGCACGCCGCCCATCTTCACGTCCACGCCCCCGCGCCGCCAATGCGCGGACACGCCCGAAACGCTGGCCCCCGTCACCTGACTGGCGGCGGAGGCGGCGGCGACGGTCGGCGGAATACCGTAAACGATGAGCAAGGGCGTGGTCAGGAACCCGCCGCCGACCCCGAACATCCCCGACAACAGGCCCACGCCCGCCCCCAGCGCGATGATGACGAGCGCATTGACCGACAGGTTGGCGATCGGAAGATACAGGTCCACGGCCGCGTTATAGACGCGCGCACCTTTCCGAACAGTGTCAACGAGTCAGAAATCGCCCGCAATGGTGAGGGCGGGACCGGAATCGGGGGCCGCGCGCCCCGCCACCCGCTGCCGCCAGTCGAGCGACAGGCGAATACGGCGTTCGGCAACGGGCAGGGCGATTCCCAAAGTCGGCCCGATATCCAGTCGCTGCGCATCCCGCTGCGCCCCGCCCCAAATTCCCAGACCTAGGTCGATCGCGGGCGTCAGCGGCGTGCTGACCCGCGCTGCCCCGTCGGCGAAGGGTTCGACCGTCCCCCGCGCCACCACGCCGCTTTGGGCATAGGCGGTGACAGTCACACCCGGCGCGAGGCTGCGCGGGCCATAGCCCGCCACGGCGAGCAGGGCCGTTCCTCCCCGTCCGGCATCCAGCGCTATCCGCTGTTCGACGATCAACCGGAGGGGGAGGCGGCGGGCGGGTTTCCAGTCCAGCCCCACTGCCATTTCGCGGCCCAATCCTTCCGATGGCGCGGACAAGCGAAGACTGGCCGACAGGTCGCCGCGCCGGTCGAGTCGGCGCAGGATACGCCCCCCCACCTGCGTCCCGCCCAGCTGACCGCCGGGCAGCAGCGCGCCTCCGCCCTGGCGCGCGACCGCCCAGAAGCTTGCACTCCATGTATCGGGGGGTGTGGGCAGGGACGGCATGGCGGGGATGATGGGAAGCGGCGGCAGGGACGGTATGATCCCGTCGGAAATTGCGGCCTCGCTTGACGGCATCACAGGATCGGGGACCTGCCGTGCTGCAAGCAGGATCGTGGCAGCCCTGGAGATGGGACGCGCCTGTCTTGGCAACGGACGCGCCGGGGCGGGTTCAACGGGCGTGACGGTCGCAGTCGGTGTCGCCGCCATCGCAACGGGGGTGACGCTCACTCCGTCCACGCCCGGCTCCGATGGCAGCAGAAACGCCAGCCGCCCCATGGTCCATAGCGCGAGGGTCGCCCCCAGAAAGCGGAGCGGCCGCCCGCTCACGGCTGGACCGAGACATCCGGAAAGACATGGCGGGTCTTGTCCCACACCACCGGGCGCCCGCGCAGGACGAGCAGATAGCGCATCATCGCGCGCGGTGCGGCGGCGAGCGCCACGAAATTGCCGACGACGAAGCGTGGCACCGACCACAGCGCCTCGCGCATGCCATAGGTGCGGCCGGTAAAGACCATCCGCACGCTCAACCGCCACCACAACAGCAGCGCATTGACGGCGAACAGGCGACGCAAACCGGGATCGAGCGGGGGCAGTGGCGCGCTCTTGATCCCGTGCAGCACGATCGCGGCTGCGTCGGCGAACAATCCCAGATACGCCGCCGCCAGCACCAGCATGGCGAGCGGCCCGCGCCGGTCGCGCAGCCGCCACCAATGATCGCCCAGCGCCAGCGGCTTGGCCCAGCCGGTGCGGTCCCAGCCGATCAGCGCGATTCCCGTCATCCACCGCGCTTTCTGCCGCACCGCCGATACCAGGTCGGCGGGGAAGAAGGCGCGCACCGCAACGACTCCGCCCGCCTGATCCGTCACCCGCGCGAACAGCCCGTCGCCGCCCAGTTCGGCGATGCGCAGGCCCAGCTCATAATCCTCGGTCAGGCTGGTCGCGTCGAACGGATCGCTGCCGCGGCGCTCGGCGATTTCGGCCAGCATATCGGGCGCGATCGCGCAGCCGGTGCCCGCCAGCGGCATTCCCGCGCCGATCCAGGTCCGCACGATCAGCTGCTTGCGATGGCTCTCCGCGAACTCATCCGCATAGTGGCCCGATACCAGCCGCGATCCCGGCACGACCAGCGGCAATACGGGCAGTTGCACGACCGCCCGTCCCTCGATCAGCGAGTCGAACACGGTCAGCTCGGCCGGATGCACGACATCTTCCGAGTCATGCAGGACGATCGCCTTGACCGAAAATCCCTCGACCGCTCGGTCGCGGGCCAGGGCGTGCCACAGCTTGTTGAGGCAATCCGCCTTGGTCGTCGGCCCCGCCCGATCGCCGATGACCAGCCGCACCCGCTCGTCCTTCGCCGCAACGTCGGCCGCCGCCGCGATGGTCGCCGGATCATTGGGGTAAAGCCCGACATACAGGCGATAATCGTCATGCACGAAACGCCCCAGCGCGGTCGACAGCATCGCGCCGATCACCTCCGCCTCGTCCCAGGCGGGGATGAAGACGATCATCCGTCCCGGCGTGATCGCCGGAGGCAGATGGTCTAGGTGCGTTTGGCCCCGGCGGCCTGTCCGCGCCCGTCGCGCCAGATAGAGAAAGTCCACCAACAGGTCGTCGACACCGCCGATCAACAGGCCTGCACCCGCGAACAGCAACAGTTCGCGCGCGGCGATGTCGATCCCCCCGATGATCCCACCCATCCGGCAATCTCCCCTTTGCCGAAGGGCAGCCTGCCTGCCAGACATGGCGGTTTCAATCGGCACCGCCGCCCATTTTGGCACATCCGCCGCGTGCCGGGTCGGCTCGGCCGACCAAATCTTTGATTTCGCCAGCAAATGCAGAGCTATGGTTGCGCGCTCTGCTGCGGTGCAACATATGGGGATGTGAAAGGATATCCCATGGCGCGGACATTTCCCCCCGGCATCGTCCATACCGCGCTTGCGGTGGGCGGCTTTGCGATCGGCACCACCGAATTCGCCGCGATGAGCCTGGAGCCCGATCTGGCGCGCGGGCTGGCCATCGATGCCCCGACGGCGGGGCACGTCATCAGCGCCTATGCGCTGGGCGTCGTCGTGGGGGCACCCTTGCTGGCGGTGCTGTCCGCCAAGCTGGCCCGCCGCACGCTGCTGATCGTCCTGATGCTGATGTTCGCGCTGGGCAACGGCTTGTCGGCGATGGCGCCCGATTATCACTGGATGCTCGCCTTTCGTTTCCTCAGCGGCTTGCCACACGGCGCCTATTTCGGGATCGCGGCGCTGGTCGCGGCCTCGCTCGTCCCCGACGACCGGCGAACGGTGGCCGTCGGACGGATCATGCTGGGACTGACGGTCGCCACGGTGATCGGCGTGCCGCTGGCGCAGGTGCTGGGGCAGTGGCTCAGCTGGCGCTGGGTGTTCGGGGTCGTCGCCGCGCTCGCGCTGCTGACCGCGACGCTGGTGGCGATCGCTGCGCCGCATGATCGGCCCGACGAAGGCGCGAGCGTCCGGCGCGAACTGGCGGCGCTGGGCCGGGGGCAGGTGTGGCTGACGCTCGCCATCGGAGCGATCGGCTTTGGCGGCATGTTCGCGGTCTATACCTATCTGGCGGCCACCCTGACCGAGGTGACGGGCGCTTCCCAGGCGACGATCCCCCTGGTTCTTGCGGTCTTCGGGCTGGGCATGACGATCGGCAATATCGTGGTGCCGCGCTTTGCCGACCGTGCCCTGATGCCGACCGCGGGGGGGCTGTTACTCTGGTCGGCGGCGATGCTGGCGCTTTACCCCTGGGCGGCGGGCAGCCTGTGGACGATCCTGCCCATCGTCTTTGCGATCGGACTGGGCGGGGCGCTGGGCACCGTGCTCCAGACGCGGCTGATGGACGTGGCGGGTGAGGGGCAGGGGCTGGCCGCCGCGCTCAACCATTCGGCCTTCAACACCGCCAATGCCATCGGCCCCTGGGCGGGCGGCCTGGCCATCGCCAATGGCCTGGGCTGGACCTCGACCGGCTATGTCGGCTGCGGCCTGGCGCTGGGCGGGTTCGCGATCTGGCTGGTCGCGGCACGGGTCTCGCGTGGCGAGATCGATATGTCGGCCGATCGGTCCCGCCGTCCGGTGGCTTTGCACTGAGATGACCGGGCGGATGATTCGGTCCGCTTCGTACACGCTGCGGACATCGCGTGATGGTTCACGCGGAAGCCTCGGCGCTCGCCGCCGCCCGTCGCCTCAGCGAAAAGCCGGGGTCTCTGGCGAGTGCCGCAGCACAGCAGCCAGAGGTCCCGGTCTTCGCCGAACTGAGGGATGCGGGGTCAGACCTTTTCGGTCAGCTCGGGCACGACGGTGAACAGGTCGCCGACCAGGCCGATATCGGCGACCTGGAAGATCGGCGCGTCCTCGTCCTTGTTGATCGCGACGATGATCTTGGAATCCTTCATCCCCGCCAGATGCTGGATCGCACCCGAGATACCGACCGCGACATAGACTTCCGGTGCGACGATCTTGCCGGTCTGCCCGACCTGATAGTCGTTGGGGGCATAGCCCGCATCGACCGCCGCGCGGCTCGCGCCGACGGCGGCACCCAGCTTGTCGGCGAGCGGGTCGATCAGCGCGTGGAACTGCTCTTCCGAACCCAGCGCGCGACCGCCCGAGACGATGATCTTGGCGCTGGTCAGCTCGGGGCGGGCATTCTCGGCCTTCTCCGCGCCGACGAAACGCGACTTGGCCGCATCGCCGGTGGAGCCGATCGTCTCGACCTCGCCCGAACCGCCCTCGGCCGCCGCCTTTTCAAAGGCGGTGGTGCGCACGGTCAGCACCAGCTTCTTATCGCTGGTCTTCACCGTCGCGATCGCGTTGCCCGCATAGATCGGCCGGGTGAAGCTGTCCGGCCCCTCGACCGACAATATGTCGCTGATCTGCATGACGTCGATCAGCGCGGCGACACGCGGCGCGATGTTCTTGCCCGTCGTCGTCGACGGCGCGAGAAACGCGTCGTGATGGCCCATCAGCTCGGCGATCAGCGGCGCGACATTCTCGGCGAGCGCATTGGCATAGGCCGCGTCGTCGACGGCGCGAGAAACGCGTCGTGATGGCCCATCAGCTCGGCGATCAGCGGCGCGACATTCTCGGCGAGCGCATTGGCATAGGCCGCGTCATCGGCGACATGGACCTTGCCCACGCCAGCGATCTTGGCGGCGGCCTGCGCCACGCCGTCGACGCCCTGCCCGGCGACGATCAAGTGGACCTCACCCAGCTTGGCCGCCGCCGTGACGGTCGCCAGCGTGGCATCCTTGACGGACCCGCCGTCATGCTCGACCCAAACCAGCGTCTTCACTTGGCCACTCCCAATGCTTTCAGTTTCTCGACCAGCTCATCGACCGAGCCGACCTTGACGCCCGCCTGGCGCTTGCCCGGCTCGGCGACATGGGTGATCGTCAGCCGGGGCGACACGTCGACGCCATAGTCGGCGGCGGTCTTGGTCGCCATCGGCTTGGACTTGGCCTTCATGATGTTCGGCAGCGACGCATAGCGCGGCTCGTTGAGGCGCAGGTCGGTGGTGACGATCGCGGGCAGTGTGAGGGCCACCGTCTCCAGACCACCATCCACCTCGCGGGTGACGTTGGCGGTGTCACCCTCGATCTCCACCTTGGACGCAAAGGTACCCTGCGCCCACCCCAACAGCCCGGCCAGCATCTGCCCGGTCTGGTTGTTGTCGCCGTCGATCGCCTGCTTGCCCAGGATCACGAGACCCGGCTGTTCCTCCTCGACCACCTTGGCGAGCAGCTTGGCGACGCCGAGCGGCTCCGGTGCCTGCTCGGCGGTGATGAGGATCGCCCGGTCCGCACCCATGGCGAGCGCGGTGCGCAGCGTGTCCGCCGCCTTGGGCTCGCCGATCGAGACGACGACCACTTCCGTGGCCGCCCCCTTCTCCTTCAGCCGGATCGCCTCTTCCACCGCGATCTCGTCGAACGGGTTCATCGACATCTTCACGTTCGCCAGATCGACGCCCGTCCCGTCCGCCTTCACACGCGGCTTCACATTGTAATCCAACACCCGCTTCACGGGCACGACGATCTTCATCGCGGTTCCTTCCCGGCCGAACAGCCAAATATGCCACCGTCTTTGGCGGCGTTGCGAGCGCATCGCAAGACTTCCACCCCGACCAACGAGAAAGGGACCCGGACGTTTCCGCCCGAGTCCCTTTTATCATCGATCCGTCAGGGCCGAAGGTGCGGTTTATGCGACCTTCTGAACCTCGGCGACGATCTTCTTGGCGGCGTCGCCCAGATCGTTGGCGGGGACGATGGCGAGACCCGAATTGGCGAGGATTTCCTTGCCCTTCTCGACATTCGTGCCCTCGAGGCGGACGACCAGCGGAACCTGCAGGTTCACTTCCTTGGCCGCCGCGACGATGCCGTCGGCGATGATGTCGCAGCGCATGATGCCGCCGAAGATGTTGACCAGGATGCCCTTCACGGCGGGATCGCTCAGGATGATCTTGAACGCCGCGGTGACCTTCTCCTTGTTGGCGCCGCCGCCGACGTCGAGGAAGTTGGCCGGGAACATGCCGTTCAGCTTGATGATGTCCATCGTCGCCATGGCGAGGCCGGCGCCGTTGACCATGCAGCCGATGTCACCGTCGAGCTTGATGTAGGCCAGGTCGTACTTCGACGCCTCCAGCTCCATCGCGTCTTCTTCGGTGGTGTCGCGCAGTTCCATCAGGTCCTTGTGACGGAACATGGCGTTGCCGTCGAAGCCGACCTTGGCGTCGAGCACCATCAGCTTGCCGTCCTCGGTGACGGCGAGCGGGTTGATCTCGATCTGCTCGGCATCGGTGCCCAGGAACGCAGCATACAGCTTCGACGCGACATTGGCGGCCTGCTTGGCGAGGTCGCCGGTCAGCTCCAGCGCAGCGGCGACGGCGCGGCCGTGATGCGGCATGAAGCCGGTCGCGGTGTCGATGTCGATCGAGTGAATCTTTTCGGGCGTGTCATGCGCCACGGTCTCGATGTCCATGCCGCCTTCGGTCGAGGCGACCATCGAGACGCGGCCGGTCGCGCGGTTGACGAGCAGCGCGAGGTAGAATTCCTTCGCGATGTCGACGCCGTCGGTCACGTACAGGCGGTTGACCTGCTTGCCCGCTTCGCCGGTCTGGATGGTGACCAGCGTGTTGCCGAGCATGTCGGTGGCGGCAGCGCGGACTTCCTCGGCGGTCTTGGCCAGACGGACACCGCCCTTGGCGTCGGGGCCGAGCTCCTTGAACTTGCCCTTACCACGGCCGCCCGCATGGATCTGCGCCTTGACGACGTAGAGCGGTCCGGGGAGCTTGGACGATGCCTCGACGGCCTCCTCGACGGTCATCGCGGCGAAGCCGGCGGGGACGGGCACGCCGAACTTGGCGAGCAATTCCTTGGCCTGATATTCGTGGATGTTCATGCGCTAGCCTTCCGCCTCTCGGGTGGTTCTAGGGAAATTGGTTCGCGCTAAAGCACAGGCTGGCAGACAAATCCAGCCCGAAACACCGTTAATGCAATTGCATCGCAAATGCTATTTGGCGGACGGCGGATGGTTTGGTCCAGGCGGTGAACGGAATCGGGAGCAAATTCCTTGCGGATGCGCTATGCCGACTCGATGAACTGGGCTTTCGGCATTCTTCTGTTTCTCGGCACGGTGATCTTCATGGAGGGATTCGCCTATGCGGCGCATCGCTGGATCATGCACGGCCCGGGCTGGTTCCTGCACGAAAGCCATCATCGCCCACGCACCGGCAATTGGGAACTGAACGATCTCTATGCCGCCATTTTCGCGGTGCCGTCCTTCGTGATGATCCTGGGCGGCGCGCAATTGGGCTGGTGGTCGGGCTTTACCTGGATCGGCGCGGGCGTCGCTGCCTATGGCGCGATCTATTTCGGCTTTCACGACGTGATCGTGCACAAACGCCTGCCGACGCGGTATCTGCCCAGGTCGGATTATATGAAGCGCATCATCCAGGCGCATCGCCTGCACCATGTGGTGGAGACGAAGGAAGGGACGGTCAGCTTCGGATTCCTGGTCGCCCCCAAGCCCGAGGACCTGAAGGCCGAGTTGAAGCGCCGCGCGCGCGCCGGGGTGCGCCGCCCCGCTGGCGCGCCGGTCGAGCGTGAACGGGTGTTGGCGGAAAAGTAACCTTCTTGTGGTTAAGGGGAGCGTTATGGAAAAACCGGTCTTCACACCGCCATTCGAGCCGGTCCCCGGCCAGGAACTTCGTCGCTCGCTGCGTCATGCGGTGCGGATGCGCGCGCATCTGCGCGACAAGGGCCAGACCCGGTTCGAAATCGACGTGGTCGACCTGTCGCCCGAGGGCTTTCGCGCCGAAACCAGCTTCACGCTCTGGCCCGGCACGATCGTCTGGCTGACCCTGCCGGGCCTCGCCCCGCTGGAGGCGGTGATCGCCTGGCGCGACCGGTTCAAATATGGCTGCGCCTTCTCCAAGCCGCTCCACCCGGCGGTGTTCGAGCATATCGTCGGCTTGGGGAATCGCTGAGGATTTTAGGGTGAGCCACGAGCGTCTCGCCTAGGTTCAGCCCTTCCCCATCCCAGTTTCAGGTAAACGATGCCCCGCATCGTTTAGGTCATGCCCGGGGGCATGACCGACCTGAAACTCGCCTGCGGGAGGGTCGTGCTTGGTTCGACTGGCTTGCGCTTCTTCTAAAGCCCCTCCTCCCGGGAGGGGTTGGGGTGGGGGCTGAGCCACGAGCGACACGCCCGGGGTCAGCTCAACCCAATCAATCGAACAGGCTCGACACGCTCGTCTCGTCCGCAATGCGCTTGATCGCCTCGCCCAGCAGCGGCGCGATAGGCAGGTGGCGGATCTTGCCGGTGGTGTTGATCGACTCGTGGTTGCCGATCGAATCGGTGATGACCAGCTCGCGCAGTTCCGAGCCATCGACGCGTGCCACCGCGCCACCCGACAGCACGCCGTGCGTGACATAGGCGACCACATCCTCGGCCCCCGCCTGGCGCAGCGCGGCGGCGGCGTTGCACAGCGTACCCGCCGAGTCGACGATATCGTCGATCAAGATGCAGAAGCGGCCTTCGACGTCACCGATGATGTTCATCACCTCCGACTCGCCCGCACGCTCGCGGCGCTTGTCGACGATCGCCAGCGGCGCGTTGTTGAGGCGCTTGGCGAGCTGGCGCGCACGGACCACGCCGCCCACGTCGGGCGACACGACCATCAGATTATCGTTCTTGAAGCGCGCCAGAATGTCCGCCGACATGACCGGCGCGGCATAGAGATTGTCGGTCGGGATATCGAAGAATCCCTGGATCTGGCCGGCATGGAGATCGACCGACAGCACGCGGTCGGCGCCCGCCACGGTGATGAGGTTGGCGACCAGCTTGGCCGAGATCGGCGTGCGCGGGCCGGGTTTCCGGTCCTGGCGGGCATAGCCGAAATAGGGGATGACCGCGGTAATGCGGCGCGCCGACGCACGCTTCAGCGCGTCGATCATGATCAGCAGTTCCATGAGGTTGTCGTTGACCGGATAGCCGGTCGACTGGATCACGAACACGTCCTCGCCGCGCACATTTTCCTGGATCTCGACAAAGATCTCCTCATCGGCGAAGCGGCGCACCAGCGCCTCGGTCAGCGGCACCTCGAGATAGGAGGAGATCGCCTTCGCCAGCGGCAGGTTCGAATTGCCGGTCATCAATTTCATGCTGTACCCCGTCCCCGCAGACAGTCCGTCGTCGCGGCCCCTTTAATCGCGCTGTCACAATAGCGCAAAGGTGATTCCCCGATTATGGGCGGGGACCATGACCACGACCCGTTTCGCTCCCTCGCCCACCGGGCGGCTGCATGTCGGCAATATCCGCACCGCGCTGCACAACTGGATATATGCGCGAAAGGCCGGCGGGCGCTTCCTGCTGCGTATCGACGACACCGATGCCGAGCGGAGCGAGGAACGCTATGTCGAGGCGATCCGGGCCGATCTGGACTGGCTGGGGCTGAATCCCGATGCCGAGATGCGCCAGTCCGAGCGGTTTGAACTCTATCAAAATCGCTTCAATCTGCTGCGTCTGAGCGACCGCATCTATCCTGCCTATGAGAGCGCGCAGGAACTCGACCTGAAGCGTAAAATCCAGCTCGGGCGCGGGTTGCCGCCGGTTTATGATCGCGCCGCACTGTCGCTGACCGATGCGGATCGCGCTCGGTTCAAGGCTGAGGGCATCCAGCCGCACTGGCGGTTCAAGCTCGACCATGATGCGCCGATCGAATGGGACGATGCGGTGCGCGGTCCTCAGCGTTTCGACCCCGCGACGATGAGCGATCCCGTGATCCGCCGGGCCGACGGGACGTGGCTCTATATGCTGCCCTCGGTCATCGACGATATCGACATGGGCGTGACCCAGGTGGTGCGCGGCGAGGATCACGTCTCCAACACCGCGCTCCAGATTCAGATGTTCCAGGCGCTGGGGGCCGAAGTGCCGCGCTTCGCCCATGCCGCCTTGCTGACCGGCAATGAGGGCAAGCTGTCCAAGCGACTCGGCTCGCTGGGCGTCGATCACTTTCGCGAGATCGGGATCGAGCCGCAGGCGGTACGCGCCTTGCTGGCGCGGATCGGGACGAGCGATCCGGTCGAGCCGGTGGCCGACATGGCCCCGCTGATCGCCGGATTCGACTTTTCGCGCTTCGGCCGCGCGCCCGCACGGTTCGACGAGGCGGAGCTGGCGCAGCTCAATGCGCGCATCCTTCACCAGACGCCCTATATCATGGTCGCCGACCGGCTGCCGGCCGGCATGGGCGAAGCGGAGTGGGAGGCGGTGCGGCCCAACCTGTCGACCGTCGCCGAGGCAGCCGATTGGTGGCAGGTGATCGAAGGACCGGTCGATGCCCCCGAGCCCGCCGAGGACGACCGCGCCTATCTGGCCCGGGCCGCGCAGGTGGCGGAGACGATCGACTGGGCCACCGACCCCTGGCACGCGCTGACCGCCGCGCTCAAGGATGCGACCGGGCGCAAGGGCAAGACGTTGTTCCTGCCGCTGCGACTCGCACTCACCGGCCGCGCGCAGGGGCCGGACATGGCCGCCCTCCTTCCGCTCATCGGGCGCGACCGCACGGTCGCCCGGCTGAACGGCTGATTTACCCGCCCACCTTTCATTCGCGTCCCCCTTCGCCCACATAGGGCGGGCAACACGTAAAGGAGCGTCTTTTGGCCACGTTGGGAATGTCGCCCGCCGACAAGGAAGCCGTCACCGCCTTCCGCCGCGATGTCGTCGAGCCGTCGATGACCAAGCTGGTCATCCTCGATTTCTGGGCGGAGTGGTGCGGGCCGTGCAAGGCGCTCGGTCCGACGCTGGAGAAGGTGGCGGAGGCCTATGCCGACAAGGGCGTGGTGCTGGCCAAGATCGACACCGACAAGAACCAGTTCATCGCGAATCAATTCCAGATCCGCTCGATCCCGACCGTCTATGCGATGTTCCAGGGCCAGCTGGTCGCCGACCTGACCAGCGCGCGTACCGAAAGCGCGCTGCGCACGATGCTGGACCAGTTGCTCAAGCAATTGCCGATCCCGTCGGACGCGGCGGACGCAGCAGCCGAGCTGGAACCGCTGATCGCGATGGGCGAGGAAGTGCTGGAGGCGGGGGACGCACAGCGTGCGCTGTCGATCTTCGACCAGCTGCTCGACATGGCGCCCGAGCATCCCGCCGTGGTGTCGGGACGCATCCGTGCGCTGCTCGCCGCCGGGCAGGTGGACGAGGCCGAGGCCGCGGCAGAGGCGCTTCCCCAAAATTTGTCAAACGATCCCGCCATCCACCGTGCGGTCGCCGCCGTGGCGCTGGCGCGTTCGGCCCCGCCGGCGGCGGATTATGCCGATCTGGCGGCCGAGGTCGCGGCAAACCCCGACGATCACGAAAAGCGCTTTGCGCTCGCCAACGCACAGATGGCGGCGGGCGACCGTGACGGGGCGGCGGACAACCTCCTCCACATCGTCGCGGCCGACCGCGCCTGGAACGAGGATGCCGCGCGCCAGCAACTGCTCAAGCTGTTCGAGGTCGTAGGCTTGACCGACCCCTGGGTGTCGCAGCAGCGGCGGCGCCTGTCCGCCATCCTGTTCGGATAACGGCATGGCGCGGCTCTCGATCTTTCCGCTGGCGGGCGCGATCCTCTTTCCGGGGATGCCGATGCCGCTGCACATCTTCGAGCCGCGCTACCGGGCGCTCGTCTCCGACGCGATGGCGCGCGACCGGCGGATCGGCATGGTCCAGCCCTCGGGCGACGGCGACACGCCCAGCCTCTATCAGATGGGCTGTGTCGGCCGGATCGCCGAGGTCGAGGCGATGGAGGATGGTCGCTATAACCTCGTGCTGGAGGGCGTCTCGCTGTTCCGCATCGTCCGCGAGCTGGAGGTGACGACGCCCTTCCGCCAGGTCGAGGCGGAACTGCTGCCGGTGGTGGACGAGGATCTGTTGTCGCTCGGCCGCCGCGCCTCGCTGGAACAGGAATCGCGGCGTTTCGCCGAGCTTCAGGGCTATGCGGTCGATTGGGATGCGGTCGGGCGGCTGGATGACGAGAGCCTGGTCAACGGTATCGCCCAGATCGCGCCGTTCGACGTCGCGGCCAAACAGGCGCTGCTCGAAGCCCCCGACCTGGAACAACGCGCCGAACTGATCATCCAGTTGATGCAATTCTTCGGACGCCATGACGGCGAGGATCGGGTGACGTTGCAATGAGCCTGGACCCATGGCTGCTCGAACGGCTGGTCTGCCCGGTGACGCGAACGCCGTTGCGCTATGACGAGGCGGCCGAGGAACTGGTGTCGGAGGCGGCTGGGCTGGCCTATCCGATCCGCGACGGCGTGCCCGTGATGCTGGTCGAGGAAGCGCGGGCGCTTTAACTCCGACCCTCGGTTCGCTCAGGCTGAACGGAGCGTCGGATGCGGTCTCACATCAACCGCCCGACCAGCGCCATCAGAGTGATAACCAGCGCCGCGAGGCTGGAATAAAAGGTCAACGCGAATCCGAACGCTCGTGCCGTCGCGCCGCGCGCATAGTTGGTCCAGAACAAGGTCCGACCGACCGAGAACAGGGCGGCCAGCGCCGGGATCATCGCCCCCGATGCCTCCACGACCCAGGCAAGCGCCAGATAGGCCGGGATCGCCAGCACCGCCTGCTCCAGCGTGTTGCGCAACACCGCATTGGCGATCGCGACTCGCGGCGAATCGCCGCCTCCCCCCGCTGCCGCATCGATATCGACGGGCGAGTCGAAGCGAAGCGCGGCAACATGGCCGATCGTCGCCGCCAGCCAGAGTGCCGCCACCGTCGCCGCCGCCGTCGCCCGTAGCACCCGGTCGGTGGGCGAGAGCACTGGGGCGACACTCCAACTGATCGCCAGCGTCAGGACGACCACCACCAGCGCCGCGCCCATGCCCCGCGCCACGACGCTCTGCCGCCGATCGCGGATCGGTCCCCGGACGGGGCGGGTGGGATAGCCGGGATAATCAGGCCCAGGGATCATAGCTGCCGAAACTCCAGACATGGCCTTCCGGATCGCGAGCGGCATAGCCACGCCCGCCATAGGGCTTGTCCTCGGGCTCCGCGAGGATCGTCGCGCCCGCGGCGCGCGCCCGGTTCGCGTGATCGTCGACATCGGCGACGACCAGATACAGGTCCATCGTCACGCCGCCCGCCTGGGTCGGCGTCTTTGCCCCCGTAACCGAGGCGTGTGGCGTGAAGAGCGCGCTCGACACCATCACCATGCGGTCCTGCCAGACCAGTTGCGCATGATGGATGACGTCCGGATCGTCCGGATCGGCGAAGACCGCCTGGCGCGCAAAGCCGAAGGCTTGGCACAGAAACTCGATGGCGCGCGGGGCATGGTCGTACCGAAGGCAGGGAATGATATCGTGCCGCATCGCCATCTCGCTTACATGGATTAGACCATCACCCCCTGCAACAGCCGGGGCAGCTGTCCGCTTTCCCCGCGCGCTTCGGCCATGAAACGGTCTTTCAGCGGCGGGATATGGTTGATCGCGGTGATGCCCAGCCGCCGGATCGCGCTGGCGGTCTTGCCGGGCACGCCGAAGATGCGGTTGAAGCTGTCGGTCGCCACCGACACCATCAGCGTGTCGAGCCCGCGCCACTGCTGATAGCGCTGCAGCAGCGCGGCATCGCCCAGGTCCATCCCGGTCCGCTTGCCCTCGACCAGCACCTCGACCAGCGCGGCGACGTCGCGATAGCCCAGGTTCACGCCCTGGCCCGCGATCGGATGAATGCCATGTGCCGAGTCGCCGACCAGCACCAGCCGGTCGCCGATCATCGTCGCGGCGCGGTGGAAGCCCAGCGGATAGGCCGAACGCGCAGAGACATCGGACAGCTTGCCCAGAAATCCGCCCATATTCTTCTCCGCCTCGGCCAGGAAGGCGCGGTCGGAGAGCTTGAGCATCGCGTCGCCGTCGCGCCGCGAAACCGACCAGACGATCGCCGAGCGATGCCCGATCTCGTCATCGGGCAGGGGCAGCAGCGCGAAGGGGCCGGTGGGGTAGAAGATCTCGAACGCGATATTCTCGTGCGAGGCTTCGTGGTGGAAGGCGCCGATGATCGCATTATGGTCATAGGACCAGCGCGCGACCTTGATCCCCGCCGCCTCGCGCGTCGGGGACTGACGTCCCTCCGCCGCCACCAGCAAAGGCGCGCGGACCGTCGTGCCGTCGCTCAACTGCGCGGTAACGCCCGCCGGCCCCCGCTCGACGGACATCGCACGAGTCTGCATCCGCAAGTCGACCAGTTCGGCTTCATTCGCGGTCGCGTGAATCGCGAGGCGGAGCGCCTTGTTCTCGAACATCGTGCCCAGCGCGCCGTCATCGGCGTCGGGGATGAAATCAAGCGCGCCCGGCGCCAGCCCGTCGCTGACCCGGATATGACGGATCTCGCAACCCTGTCCGGTCAGCTTCGCGCCGATGCCGATCGTGTCCAGCATCCGCCAGCTCGCCGAGGCGACGGCAGAGGCACGGCCGTCGAAACCGGGAGCCAGGATCACCGCCGGATCGGCGGGATCGACGATGATCGAAGACATGCCATGCGCGGCCAGCCCGATGCCCAGGGTCGCCCCGACCAAGCCGCCGCCGAGAATGATGACGTCGCTATCCATGCGAATGCTCCTAGACCTTCGTCACGCGCCAAACAATGCGTCCTCGATATGAGGAGGCACGCCCTGCGCCTTGACGTGCGAACCGCCAGAGGGGATGATATTTCCTGGGATTTTTCCCAGAATTTGCGACATTCCTGAAGGACAAGACCCATGGCCAGCCGCGCGCAGCCGGTTTTATGGCGCGAGACGGTAAAGGCGGGGGCGGTGCGCAGCGGTGCGCTGGTCGCCGCGCTCATTCTGTTTTCCGTGACGCTGATGCTGGTGCTGGCGCTGGCCAGTTACCGGGCAAGCGACCCCGCGCTCAACACCGCCTCGGGCGCGGCTCCGGCCAACTGGATGGGGTATCCCGGCGCCTGGATCTCCGACATCGCGCTGACCCTGTTCGGCCCCGCCGTCGCGCTGATCCTGCCGGTCGGGCCGATCATTGCCGGCCGCTTGTGGCGCGACCGCCCGGCGGGCCGCTGGGTGAAAATGCTGCGCCAGGCGGTGGTCGGCGTCGCGATGATGGCGTGTGCGCTGTCCTTCGTGTCCGACTCGGCGGTGCTGGCGCTTCCTGCCGGATGGGGCGGGGTGGTCGGGCTGTCGGTGGCGGGCTTCGTCCGCTGGGCACTGGCGTTCTCGGGCCAGGCGGCGGTCGTGACCTGGGGATCGGTGGCGATCGGGCTGGCCTTCGGACTGGGCGGCGCGCTGATCTGGGGACGGAGCCTGGAACTCGACATTGCCGAGCGAGGGCTGGCGCGTCTGCGCCGCCGCCGTGCCGCGAGCGAGGATGGCGAGGCGCTGCCCTGGGACGATGAGGATGAGGCGCTCTATGACGAAGAGGAGGATGAGGAGCCGCTGACGCTGGCGCGCAAGGCGGTGCCGGTGCGCGAGGATCGTCCCGCCCCCGTCATCGCCGATCGCCAGGTCGCGCCCGCACCCGCCAAGCCCAAGACGGCGGCCGACCGCGACGCGCCCTATCAGCTGCCCAGCCTCGACCTGCTGACGCCCGCACCGCCCTCGCCCGCCGGGCAGATCGACAAGGCGGCACTGGAGCGCAATGCGCGCCTGCTGGAAAACGTCCTCGACGATTTCCGCGTCCAGGGCGCGATCGTCGAGGTGCGCCCCGGCCCGGTCGTCACCATGTACGAGCTGGAGCCCGCCCCCGGCATCAAGGCGAACCGCGTCATCGCGCTGGCCGATGATATCGCGCGCAACATGTCGGCGATCTCGGCACGCGTCGCGGTGATTCCGGGGCGCAACGTCATCGGCATCGAACTGCCCAATGCCAAGCGCGAGATGGTGTCGCTGCACGAACTGGTCGCGTCGCAGAGCTTTGCCGACCAGGCCGCGCAGCTGCCGATCATCCTGGGCAAGAATATCGCGGGCGACTCGGTGGTCGCCGACCTTGCGCCGATGCCGCACCTGCTGGTCGCGGGTACGACGGGTTCGGGTAAGTCGGTGGGTCTCAACGGCATGATCCTGTCGCTGCTCTACCGGCTGACGCCCGAGCAGTGCCGGATGATCATGATCGACCCCAAGATGCTGGAACTGTCGATGTATGACGACATCCCGCATCTGCTGTCGCCAGTTGTCACCGATCCCGCCAAGGCGGTCCGCGCGCTGAAATGGGCCGTCGAGACGATGGAGGACCGCTATCGGCAGATGTCCTCGGTCGGCGTGCGCAGCTTGGCCAGCTTCAACGACAAGGTGCGCGCGGCCAAAGCCAAGGGCCAGCCGCTCGGGCGCAAGGTCCAGACGGGCTATCACCCAGAGACCGGCCAGCCGGTCTATGAGGAGGAAAAGCTCGAATACGAACCGCTGCCGCAGATCGTGGTGATCGTCGACGAACTGGCCGACCTGATGATGACGGCGGGCAAGGAAGTCGAATTCCTGATCCAGCGCCTCGCGCAAAAGGCGCGCGCGGCGGGCATCCACCTGATCATGGCGACGCAGCGGCCGTCGGTCGACGTCATCACCGGCGTCATCAAGGCGAATTTGCCGACCCGGATCAGCTTCCACGTCACCTCCAAGATCGACTCGCGCACCATCCTGGGCGAGCAAGGCGCCGAGCAGCTGCTGGGCCGGGGCGACATGCTCTATATGCCGGGCGGCAAGGGCATCGTCCGCGTCCACGGTCCCTTCGTCTCGGACGACGAAGTGCACCGCGTCGCCGATCACTGGCGGGCACAGGGACAGCCCGACTATATCTCCTCGGTCACCGAGGAACCGGCGGAGAGCTTCGCGCTCGACGGCGCGCCGACGGGCGAGGACTCGGCCGAGGACCAGCAATACCGCGCCGCAATCCAGTTGGTGTGCGAAAGCCAGAAGGCCTCGACCTCCTGGCTCCAGCGGCAGTTGCGGATCGGGTATAACTCGGCGGCGCGACTCATCGAGCGTATGGAGAATGACGGTATCGTCAGCCGCCCCGACCATGTCGGCCGCCGCGAGGTGCTGCGCGATACCGAGGGGCATCCGGTCTGACCGGGCCGTCCGGCGTGCCCTTCACCCCTCGCGCGGTGCGAACAGAGGTCAGGGCTTAGCCTGCCGCAGGCTTCAGCGTCGCCGAATCGATATGCCATCGCAATTGTTCGGCACTCGCGCCGGGCACGTCATTGACCCGACGCACGACATATTGCCCCGCGAAGCGCTGCCGCCGCCCGTCGTCGAGCTGCGCCTCGACCGTGACCGGCACCGTGGCATAGATAGACCCGGCCGCCCCCTCGCTGGGCGGCATCGTCCCGATCGATACATGGGTCGATCGGGTATGCGCAAAGCCCTTGCGAAAATCGGCGAAGCGCTGGCCAGGGCGTCCGTCCTGGCCCCATTGGGTCCAGGCGGTGGCATAATCATGCGCGTTGATCGCCGAATAATAGCGACGGATCACCTCGGCCGCCGCCGCGTCGCTGCGCGGATCGACCGAGCAGCCGGGGGTCTTGCCTGCGTCGTCGCCCATCAAAGCGCAAGACCGGGCGATCTCGTCCTCGATGATCGCGCAGCTATTGGCCATGTTGCATGGCGGATGCGTGGCGGGCGACACGGAGGTGCAGATCTTCACCAGTCGCTGCGCGGCCGCCTCTCCCCGCTCGGCGGAGCAGGACAGCACCGAATCCCCGTCGTCGGCGGCGCTGGTCCGGATCGGCGCGGGCGGGCCGGGCGGCGCGGCTTGCGCCACGGGTGAGGGGGCGGCCGTCACCACATTGCGGGTGGGCTCGCTGCCACCGCCGCACGCGGTCAGTGGCAGGAATACCATGCCCGTCATCCAGCGCGGCATCCTGGCTGCGGAACGAATCACGGCACGGCCTCCGACACAGTTAATGTCGATCAACGCCTGCCACCGCCCACGGCTCCACGGTTCGCCGCAAGCCGGGCGGCATCTGGGAATGTCCCGGACGGACAGAATTTCAGATGGTCGGCGCGGCGACGGGAGTGTCTTGCGGCGCGGCTTGGGCGGTCGTCGTGTCAGGCGTGTCGGCAGGCGGCGTTCCGGGCACCGGCGTCGTCACGATCGGGGCCGGCGGCGGCGCGGATGGGGTGACGAGCGCGGCATTCTCGATCAGGTCGAGCGCCTGGCGCGCGCGGACATAGCGCAAAGCGGCCTGTTGCCAGGTTTGCGCGACGGCGGCACCGGGCAGGCGCGCGACCTCCGCCCGTGCGGCCTCTACCTGACCGCCATCGAGCAGGCGACGCACACGCGCCAACCGGTCGGCGGGGTTGGAGGAGGGGGCATTGGCCTCGCGAATGACGATCAGGCGACCGAGTTCCTGGCGCAACCCTTCCCACCAGCCGCCGCTGGCATTGACGACCAAGTCCGGAGCCAGCGTGTCGAGGCCCTGGCGTAGCGTTTCCAGCGTGACCGGCTGGCGCGCTGTGACGATCAGCACGGCGACCGCGCGCGGTTCGCTGGTGCCGAAGCGGGCGCGGAGCTGTTCCTCCAGATAGCCGAGCGGCTGGCCCCGATCGACCGCGCGGCGCGCGGCGGCGGCGACCAGGATCGATTCGGCGCGGCCCGCCTGCGCGCCGGCCGCTGTCGCATCGGTGGCGAGGGTGGCGGCGCGGGTTTCCAGCGCAGCAAGCTGCGCCGCCAGTTGCGCCTCCCGCGTGGCGAGCGCCATCGGGTCGGTACGCGGCGCTTCCTTGACGGTGCCGGTGGTGCCGCCGGGTTTGGCGGTGACGGCCTGGGGCGCGGGGCCGCTGGTGTTGAACCAGGACAGGTGGCGCATCGCATAGGCCATCAGCAGCAGCCCTGCGGCAAAGGCGATAAGGACCAGCGCGAGGATCGCGCCCTTACGGGGGCCGCGCGACGGCGGTCGGTCGGAAGGCGCGAAATTGTTCATGCCCCGCTTATCCCCGTGGCGACGGCTTCGGTCAACGCCCGCGCGGCGGCGACCATGGCATCGTCGCGCGGCGCCGCTGCGATGGCTACCTCGCGCCAGCCCGTACCTGCTGCCGCCGCCGTCTTGGCGCTGATCGCGACCAGCGCGATCGCGGTACGAGGCACGCCTGCGTCGTCGGCCAATTCCGCGAGGCGCGCAGCCGCTCGCGCGGAATGCAGCAGGATGATCTTCCCCGCCAGCGCGCGGATCGCGTCCGAATCCACGACCACGGGATCGGCGGCATAGACGATGCGGGTCATCGCATCCGTTTCCACCCGGTCGCGCCCTGCCAGATGGAGGAGCCGTTCATGGCCCTGCGCCTGCGCCGCGTCGGCGACGGCTGCGGCATCGCTGGTCCCGGTCAGCACGACCGACAGCCCGGCCTCGCGCGCCGCGGCGGCGGTGGCGGGGCCGACGGCGATGACGGGCTTGCAGCGGATCGCATCGAGCGCCGGTCCGGCCAGCCGCACGCCCTGCGCGCTGGTGAACAGAATCGCGTCGAACCGGTCGAGCTCGGGGGCTATCCAGTCGAGCGGGCGCGCCGCGAACAGCGGCAGCGACTTCGCCTCCAGCCCCGCTTCGCGCAGGGCGGCGATCGTCGCGGCGTGGCCGGGTTCGGGCCGGACGACGACGACCCCCATGAGCTTAGCCCCCGGCGAACAGGCGGCGGACCTCGGGCGCGGCGCGTTCGAGCAGATCGACCGCCAGCCGCGCGCCCAGTTCCTCACCCAGCGCCCCCTCGACCCAGCCAGCGACCCGTGACGCCCCGTCCTCGGCAAGCAACTCGGCGCGCAGCGTCAGCATCTCGCCCGACAGCGAGGCGAGGGCGGCGACCGGACTGTGGCAATCGGCGGCGAGCGCGGCCAGCAACGAGCGCTCGGCCATGACACAGGCATGGGTCTCGGCATGGTCGATCGAGCCGATCAGCATCGTGGCGGCCGCATCGTCGGCGCGCGTCTCGATCCCGACTGCGCCTTGCGCGGGGGCGGGCAGCATCTGGTCGGTCGGTACGGGCTGACCGGCCTCGCGCCCCAGCCGGTCGAGCCCGGCGGCGGCGAGCAGGGTCGCGTCGACCTCTCCCTTCGCGACGGCGGCCAAGCGCGTGTCGACATTGCCGCGCAGCAGCGTGATGACCAGGTCGGGGCGGTGCGACAAGAGCTGCGCGCGGCGGCGAGGACTGCTGGTGCCGACCACCGCGCCGGGGCGCAACTCGGCGATGGTCTCCGCCCCGATCAGCCGGTCGCGGACATCGGCGCGCGGCAGCATCGCGGCGATATGCAGCCAGTCGGGCCGGATCGTCTCGACATCCTTCATCGAATGGACCGAGGCGTCGATCTCGCGATCGTACAGTGCGCGGTCCAGTTCCTTGGTCCACAGCGCCTTGCCGCCGATCTCGGCCAGCGCGCGGTCCTGCACCCGGTCGCCGGTGGTCTTGATCGGCACGATCTCGATCATGTCCGGGTCCCAGCCCTGTGCATCCGCAAGCGCCGCGCGCACCATATGCGCCTGGGTGAGGGCCAGCGGTGAACCGCGCGTACCGAGCCGAAAACGAACCATGGACCCGTCTTTGCCGCAATACGCCCCCCTTCGACAAGTTGCGAGCGGGCGGGTATGGGTGAGCCATGCTGATACTGGGACTGGAATCCTCGTGCGACGAGACCGCCGCCGCGCTTGTCACCGATGACGGCCGCGTGCTGGCGCACCGGCTGCTGGGGCAGGAGGCGGCACATGCCCCGTTCGGCGGCGTCGTCCCTGAAATCGCGGCGCGCGCGCATGTCGAGGCGATGGAGCCGCTGGTCGCCGCTGCCTTTGCCGATGCGGGCGTGACTCTGGCGGACGTCGACGCCATCGCGGCGACCGCCGGGCCGGGGCTGATCGGCGGGGTGATGGTCGGGCTGGTGACGGGCAAGGCGCTGGCCCATGCGGCGGGCAAGCCGCTGATCGCGGTCAACCATCTGGAGGGCCATGCCCTGTCGCCGCGCCTGTCGGACCGCGAACTCGCCTATCCCTATCTGTTGCTGCTCGTCTCGGGCGGGCATTGCCAGCTGCTGCTGGTCGAGGGGGTCGGGCGGTACCGGCGGATGGCGACGACCATCGACGACGCGGCCGGCGAGGCGTTCGACAAGACCGCCAAGCTGCTGGGTCTGGGCTATCCCGGCGGTCCCCGTGTCGAGGCAGCGGCGCGCGAGGGCAATCCTTATGCGGTGCCGCTGCCCCGGCCGCTGAAGGGATCGGCCGAGCCGCATTTCTCCTTCGCAGGGCTCAAGAGCGCGGTGGCGCGGGCCATCGGTCATCATTCGCCCGCGGACATTGCCGCATCCTTTCAGCAGGCGGTGGTCGACTGCCTGCTCGACCGGACCCGTCGCGCACTGGCGAATGTGCCGCCCGTCACCGCGCTGGTCGTTGCGGGTGGGGTCGCGGCGAACGGCGTGATCCGGGGCGCGCTGGAGGAACTCGCGGCCGAGCATGGCCTGCGCTTCGTCGCGCCGCCGCTCTGGCTGTGCACCGACAATGCCGCGATGATCGCATGGGCGGGTGTCGAGCGGTTCCGCGCCGGGCTGACCGATCCGCTCGATACGCCCGCTCGGGCACGCTGGCCGCTCGACCCGGCGGCAGAGGCAGTGCGCGGCGCTGGGGTGAAGGCATGAGGATCGGGGTCATCGGTGCTGGCGCCTGGGGCACCGCATTGGCGCAGGTGGCGGCGCATGGCGGAGGGTCGGTCCGTATCTGGGCGCGCGATCCGGCGGTGGCCGAGGCGATCAATGCAACCCGCTGCAATCCGCTCTATCTGCCGAATATCGCGCTGTCGCCGAGCATCGAGGCGGTGAGCGATCCTGCCGCGATGGCGGATATGGATGCGTTGCTGGTCGTCACCCCGGCCCAGGCCGTGGGCGCGGTGCTGGCGACGATGCCGGTGGGGTCCAAGCCGCTGGTCCTGTGTTCCAAGGGGATTGAGGCGGGCACGCGGCGGCTGGTCGGCGAGGTCGCGCGCGCGATCCATCCGGCCGCGCCGATCGCGGTGCTGTCCGGCCCGACCTTCGCGCATGAGGTGGCGGCGGGGCTGCCGACGGCGGTGACGCTGGCCTGTGAGGAGCCTGAACTGCGCGAAGCCCTGTCGGCGCGCATCGCTGCGCCGCATTTCCGGCCCTATGCCACCGACGATGTGACCGGCGCGGAGATCGGCGGCGCGATCAAGAACGTGCTCGCGATCGGCTGCGGCGTGGTGGAGGGGGCGGGGCTGGGCCAGAACGCCCGCGCGGCGCTGATCGCGCGGGGCTTTGCCGAGATGACGCGGTTCGGACTGGCGCGCGGCGGGCGTGCGGAAACGCTGGCGGGGTTGTCGGGGCTGGGCGATCTGGTGCTGACCTGTTCGTCGACCGCCTCACGCAACTTTTCGTTGGGCGTCGGCTTGGGGCAGGGGCGTTCGGCCGCCGAGCTGCTGGCCGACCGGCGAACCGTGGCGGAGGGGGCCTTCACCGCGCCCGTCCTACGCCAGGCGGCGGCGGAGGCGGGTGTGGACATGCCGGTCTGCGACGCGGTGTGCCGGTTGCTGGAGGGCGCGGGCGTCAGCGAGGTGATCGGGGCGCTGTTGGCCCGGCCGCTCAAGGCCGAGGGCGCGTAACGGAACGCCCCAATTCTCCTGCTCCGTTACCGCAGCACCTGCCGCGCGAGCGCCCCGCATGCTGCATTCTGCGCTTTCGGGCCGGTATCTCCCGTGATCGCCCTGCCGATCGACTTGAAGATATTGCCGACCGACCTGACCTCTTTGGGAATGACCAGTTCGGGCTTCTCCAGCGTCCCGCCCACCGTCGCCCCGCCCGCAAGCCGCAGCGTGGCGCCCTGTTTCGGCGCGCCCGTCAGCCGCAGGGCGAGGCGTTCGTCGGGGAAGCGGACGGTCCCGGTCCCGTCCAACCGGCTCCGCGAGGTATCGACAATCAGCGGATCGGCGCGGCCGGTGCCGTTCTTCATGTCCACGCCCAGCACCAGGCAGCGCAACGTCGCGCTGCCGCTTTCGCCCATGAATGCAGCACCCGCGTCGAAGCCCAGCGCGGTCGCATAGCGATCGGGCAGCGTCCCGTTGGCAACGACCAGCCCGATCCGCCCGTCTGCCCGCCCGATCGCGGCGCGCACCGTCTCACCCACACCCGCCAGCTTGGCGCGCGCCGCGACTTGGCCGGTGATCCGCGTCTCGCCCGACAGCGACAACACGCTGGCGCCGCGCAGGTGCAGGTCGAGTGACAGGCGCGGTACCTTCGCCCCGTTCCGCTGGTCGACCACCGCCTGACCCGTCACCACGCCTTCGCGCAAGGCCATGCGGATGTCGCCGATGGTCAGCAACTGGTGGTCCATGACCATCCGCCCGGTAAAGCCGGTGATCGGCGAGGGGCCTTGCGCGCTGACCACCCGGCCGACCCGGAATCGGATGGTGCCATCGGTCGTGTCGATCTTGCCGATGTCGATCCGTGTATTGGGGACGAGGCGCGGCCCGATCCGGCGTTCCAGCGCGGCGGCCTCGGCGCGGCCCTCTTCCGAGGACAGGTCGTCAAAATCGAGCTGACCCGCCGCCACCTCGCCGTCGAGCAGGGTGCGACCCGCCTTCTTGTCGACGGTCAGATGCCCGGCCAGATCGGACCGCCCGATCCGCCCCTTCAGATCGGTGATCGTCCAGCGGGGCCGCTCGTGCCGGACATGCGCGGTCAGTGCGACCGGCCGCGTCTGGAACAATCCGGCCTCGATCACCGCGTCGATCCGCTTCAGGTCGTCGGCCTTCGCGCTCATGTCCAGCGTCATCGCATCGGTGTCGAGCGGACGGTCCATCGTGCCCACCGCCTTCATGGCCAGCTTGTCGCCGGCGATCGTGGCGGTGAAGGGCCAGCGGCCGGGCTTTACCGCTGCACCGGTGAAGGCGATCCGCACCGGAGCTCCGCGGACCTTGCCCTCACCCTCGGCACGGATGCCGCGGTCGGGGTCGGCGGCGATCTTGAGCACCGCCTGACGATCCTCCTTGGCATCGCGGTAGCTGACCACGCCGTCGGTGATGGTCAGCCCTTGCAGATCGGTCGCACTGCCGCCCTCCTCGGGCTCGCCGGGGCGCGACCAGTTGGTGTTGCCCTGCTTGTCGCGGACCAGCGCCAGCCGGAGTCCCGACACGTGGATATCCTCGGGCACGAAGGCCCCGCGCAGCAGCGGCCAGACCGAGAAGCGGATTTCCGCCCGCTGCATCCGCGCAAAATCGCCCCGACCGGCCCAACCGGCCTGCGGGATACTCAGATTCTCGACCGCAATGGTGGGATGAAAGCCGATCATATCGACCCGTTGGACCGATCCGATCGTCACCGGCCGCCCGAACCGCTCGGTCGCCGCGCGACAGACGGCGCTGCGCAGCACGCCCCAGGGGAACACGGCCAAGACCAACAGGAAGAGCAGCGGCAATCCGATGAGCAGCCCCACCACGACCCGCGTCCGGCGCGGCCATCCCCTCTCTTGTGCCATGGATGTGGGACGCACGACCCGTTGGTTCGTTCCGCCTGCGTTAGGATCGCCCGCCACGATTATTGCCCCGAGGCCTGTCCTACCCTAGATACGAAGAAATCCGTATTCGGGAGCTCCCTGCGTTGGTCCTCATCCTTCAGATTCTTCAGATACTGCTCAACGTCGTCTGGTGGATCATCATCGTGCAGGCGATCCTGTCCTGGCTGATTGCCTTCAACGTCATCAACACCTCGAACGATTTCATCCGGTCGGTGTGGTACGCGCTGCAGCGGATGACCGATCCGCTCTATCGCCCGATCCGGCGCATCCTGCCCGATTTCGGCGCGCTCGACCTGTCGCCGATGGTCGTGCTGCTCGCGGTCATCATCCTGGGCAAGATCCTGGACACCGCGATCGCCAATGCGATGTACGGGGGCGCGGTCGTCGTCGGCTGATGCCTGCCTGGACACCGGGCGATGACGGCATACGGATCGCGGTCCGGGTCACGCCGCGCGGCGGCCGCGATGCGCTGACCGCCGGGACGAGCGAGCATTTCGCTGCGCGGCTGTCGGCTCCTCCGGTCGACGGCGCGGCCAATGCGGCGCTGATCCCGTTGGTCGCCAAGCATTTCGGCGTGCCCAAGCGCGCGGTGACGATCGTTGCGGGGGAGACGGCGCGGTTGAAGCGGCTGCATGTCGCGGGCGACCCGCATACACTGGCGCGCATCGCCCAGGCGCTTTATGGCGATACGCCATGACCACCAGCGCCATGATCATCGACGGCAAGGCCTTCGCCGCCGCCCTCCGCACCCGCATCGCCATCCAGGTCGCGACGTTCCGCGAAAAGGCAGGCCGCGCGCCGGGCCTGGCGGTCGTGCTGGTGGGCGAGGACCCCGCCTCCAGCGTCTATGTCCGTTCCAAGGGCAAGGCCACGCGCGAGGCGGGCATGGAGAGCTTCGAATATCGCCTGCCGGTCGATACCGATCAGGCGACGCTGCTTGCGCTCGTCGGACAGTTGAATGCCGATCCGACCGTCGACGGCATCCTGGTCCAGCTGCCGCTGCCCCGCCAGATCGACGCGCAGGCGGTGATCCAGGCGATCGACCCCGACAAGGATGTCGACGGCTTCCACCCCGTCAACGCCGGGCGGCTGGCAACGGGTGTCGAGGGCTTCGTGCCCTGCACCCCGCTCGGCTGCCTGATGCTACTCAAGAGCATCCATCCCAGCCTGTCGGGGATGGACGCGGTGGTCGTCGGCCGCTCCAACATCGTCGGCAAGCCGATGGCGCAATTGCTGCTCGGCGAAAGCTGCACCGTGACGGTGGCGCACAGCCGCACCCGCAACCTGCCCGAGGTGGTCGGCCGCGCCGATATCGTCGTGGCGGCGGTCGGGGTGCCGGGCCTGGTCAAGGGCGAGTGGATCAAGCCCGGCGCCAGCGTCATCGATGTCGGGATCAACCGGATCGAAACGGGCCTGGTCGGCGATGTCGAATATGACACGGCGGCGCAGCGGGCAGGGGCGATCACCCCGGTGCCGGGCGGCGTCGGGCCGATGACGATCGCGGTCCTGCTGCGCAACACTTTGGTCTCGGCGGGACGGCGCGAGGGCGTCGCGATCGACCAGACGGCGCTGTAAGGTCGTGCTCGAACTCTATATCTCCTCGCTCATCACCTTCTTCGTGGTGATCGACCCGCCGGGCTGCGCGCCCATCTATGCCGGGCTGTCAGCGGGAGCGACGCCGCAGCATCGCCGCGCGATGGCGATCCGTGCGGTCATGGTCGCCTCGGTCATCCTGTTCGTCTTCGCGCTGTTCGGCGAGGCGCTGCTCCATGGCCTGGGCATCGAGATGGCCGCGTTCCGCATCGCGGGCGGCATCATGCTGTTCCTGATCGCGCTGGAGATGGTGTTCGAAAAGCGCACCCAGCGCCGCGAGGACCGCGCCGCCAAGGTCGCCGACGACCCGAACGAAGCGGAGGACGTGTCGATCTTCCCAATGGCGATGCCGATGATCGCCGGGCCGGGCTCGATCGCGACCGTGATGCTGTTGATGAGCCGCAATTCGGGGCTGCAGGCCTCGATCGTGGTGCTGGCGGCGATGGTGTCGATCCTGCTCCTGACGCTGGTCGCGCTGCTGGCGGCGGGGCCGCTGATGCGGCTGCTGGGCGCCAAGATCGAGGCGGTGATCACCCGCGTCCTGGGCGTGCTGCTGGCGGCGCTGGCGGTGCAGTTCGTGATCGACGGCGTGACCGCCAGTTTGAAGTAACATCCTCCCCGGCACGGGGAGGGGGACCATGCGAAGCATGGTGGAGGGGGCGTGCCGCAAGGGACATCCCGTGTGGCAGCCCCCCTCCGTCAGGCCTTGCGGCCTGCCACCTCCCCGTACCGGGGAGGATCAGTTGATCCGGTATAGCCTGAGCGGCGAACCCTTGGGCAGCGGCAGCGGGGTCAGCCAGGTCGGCGTCCAGCCGCGCGCCATCCGGTCATAGAACCCCCCCGGCGCCCGCGCGCGATAATTGGTCGACTCGGCCATGTCGGGGCAGATCAGCAGCAGCGTCGCGCCGTGCCGCTTCATGATGCTGCGCGCCTGCGCCTCGCTGCCCTGGAAAGCGTGCTGCACGTCCAGGATCGCGTCACCGTTGCGGTGGTACGGCCCCGCGATCGCGTCATGATGCGTCGTCACAATGAGGCGCGGCCCCAGGTCGACAAAGGTGAACACCGTCGCCTTGGGATAGGCATTCACCCGCGTCAGCACCGAAGTGCGCACGCACTGTCCGGTCGCGCGATTGACCCGGTTGGCATAGGCGGTCGGTTGGGTGCCGGGCAGATAGCTGACGATCCAGCCCGCCGCGATTCCCGTCGGCACCAGCACCGCCAGCGCAATTGCCGGAACCCGCAACAGCGGCGAGCGCAGCCGGGCCAGCCAGGGCAGCACCATCCACAGCAGTGCCGCAATACCCGGCACCGCCAGCATCTGCGCCGCCGGGGCCGCACGCGCCTGCCACAACAGCATAAGGCAGGCGAAGGTCGTGAACAGCGCCACGGCGGTCCAGCCGATCGTCCGTCGCCGCCAGGCCGCGACGATCGCCCCGATCATCCCGATCACCGGCATGACCGCCATGGGCAGCGCGACGCGTAAGGGATGCTTGTAGATCGGCTTGGCCTCGCGGACATTGTTCAGCCAGTTGCGCTGCAACTCGGGGCTGACCTGTTCGGGGCGGGTCAGGCATTGCGGGAACAGGCTGGCGAACCCGCCCGCGATCACCGCGCCCGCGACCACTGCCAGGCCGACGCGCGTGCCCCGCGACGCCGGATTGATCCGCGCCAGCACGAACAACAGCGCCCCCGCCGCCACCGTCACCGACAGCCAGACCGGGGTCAGCGCGTCGCAGCGCATCGCGTAATTGGCGTTGGAGGCAAAGGCGGCGAACCCCGCCGCGCTCCCCCCGCCCAGGGTCAGTGCATAGACCGCCAGCCGCTCGGCTTCCGTCCGGTCCCACACCCAGCGCAAGGTCAGGATCGCGCCCGCCATCGCGGCATAGGGCAGCATCTCCAGCCCGATGGCCAGCGACACCGCGCTCGCCAGACCGACCAGCGCACCGCCGCGCCTGGCTTGCGGATCGCACAAACCCGCGACCGTGACCGCCAGCATGGCCAGCTGCCACCCATGATGGTCGATCCGCATCGGCATATACATCAGCAGCGTGGCATGGGCGCACAGCAGCAGCGCCATCCCCAACGGCCAGCTCAGTACTCCGATCAGGCGGCGCAGCGTTACCGCCAGCGCGGTCATGGTGATCGACAGCGGGATCAGCGGCGCCAGGCCGCAGGCGAGACGCTCGGCCCAGGCGGGGGTGGTGAACAGGCGGAAGAACAGGATCAGCCCTGCGATGGGCAGGTCGACGATGCGGCTCCAATGGATGTCGAAGCCGACCGGCGGGTTCATCCGATACTGGCGCAGGTCATACCAGCCCTGCCCCGCCATCCAGGCGCGCACCTGCATCAGCCGCATATTGTCGTCGGTATCGCCCAGCGACCACCAGCGTATCTGGCCCCAGCGGTCATATATGTACCAGGCGGTGATCGCGGCCCACGCCACCAGCACCCAGCGTTGCCAGTTGCGGTCGATCTCACGCTGCAGACGTTCCAAAGACGCTTCCCTCATACCCGCCCGCAGCCTAAGGCGCAGGACTTCGGGACGCTCTATCGTGGGCGGCGCAAAGGGCAAGGTTGGGGGCAAGGTCGGGGTATGGCGACTCTTCAGCACCAGATCGATCGATGGCGGTCCAGCGGGATGCTGGGGCAGATCATCCGCTTCGGCATTGCGGGCGGATTGTCGACGGTCGTCTATTCGGCGGTCTATCTGCCGCTGACGTCCTGGGTGCTGCCGCATGACAAGGCGGTGCTGGCGGTGCCGCCAGCCTTTCTGGTCGCGGTGATCGTCGGCTTTTTCCTGCACAGCGCATGGAGTTTTCGCGGGCATGGCACCCGCGACTCCAGCGGCAAGCAGCATTTGAAATTCCTCGTCGTCCAGGGCTTCGGCCTGGCGCTCAATGCGCTGTTCACCTGGATCGTGACGGGGCTTTTGCATCAACAACCCTGGGTCGCGCTGATCCCGGTGGTCACGATCACGCCGATCGCGACCTTCGCGCTCAACCGCCAATGGGTCTTCGGATAAGTTCATGGACCGTATCGTTTACGACCGCATGGCCGCGCATGACTCCACCCATTGGTGGTATCGCGCGCGCCGCGACATCCTGGCGGATTACCTGACCCGCTATGGCAAGCTGCCTGCCGATGCGCGCATCCTGGAGATCGGCTGCGGCACCGGGCACAATCTGCCGATGCTGGCGAGCTTCGGAACGGTCGACGCGATCGAGATCGATCCGGCGGCGCGCGAGATCGCCTCGCAGCGACTGGGCAAGCCGGTTCAGGCCGCGCCGCTGCCCGAACTGCCGGGGATCGAGCGAGGCGCCTATGACCTGATCGCGGTGCTAGACGTGGTCGAGCATATCGAGGACGACGTCGCCGCGCTCGCCGCGATGAAATCCTGCCTGAAGCCCGGCGGCAAGATCCTGATCGCGGTGCCTGCACACCAATGGATGTGGTCGGCGCATGACGTGGTGAACCACCACCATCGCCGCTATTCCAAGGGGACGCTGGTGTCGGCGATCGAGAAGGCGGGACTGAAACCCCGCAAGCTGACCTATTTCAACTCGCTGCTCTTCCCGCTGGCCGCGGCGGCGCGGATTGCGGGGCGGATCACCGGGCGCGACGACAGCGACGATTCGCCCCCGCCCGCGCCGCTGAACAAGGCGTTCGAGGCGATTTTCCGGATTGAGCGGCATCTGGTGGGGCGCGCGCCGATGACGCCGGGGGTGTCGATCGTGACGTTGGCGGAGCCCGCCTGACGCCAGACTGGGTCGGGGAAGGCCTGTCCTTTCCGGGTTCCGCTGCACCGTCCGTCCCATTAGGGAGGCGGCTATGCTGGACTTTCATCGCGCCGATCTGGCCCGACTGGCCGCGCGGGACCGATTGCGAGGGCTGGCCCCGCAAAGGGGCAAGGACTTCGCCTCCAACGACTATCTCGGGCTGGCGAGCCACCCGCGCCTCGCCGTCGCCATCGCGGACGCCGTGGCAGAGGGCGTCCCCGTCGGCTCGGGCGGATCGCGGCTGCTGCGTGGCAATCACCCGGAACATGAGGCACTGGAAGCGGAGGCCGCCACATTCTTCGGGGCGGAGGCGAGCCTGTATTTCTCCTCCGGCTATACCGCCAACGCCACGCTGCTGGCGACGCTGCCGCAGCGGGGCGACCTGATCGTCCATGACGCGCTGGTCCATGCCAGCGTGCATGAGGGGATGAAGCTGTCCCGCGCCCAGAGCGTGGCGGCGGCGCACAATGATCCGGCGGCGTTCGAGGATGCCATCGCCGCATGGCGCGCGCAGGGCGGCAAGGGGACGGTCTGGATCGCGGTCGAGAGCCTTTATTCGATGGACGGCGACACCGCGCCGCTCGCCGAGCTGGCGGCGGTGGCCGAGCGGCATGATGCGATGCTGATTATCGACGAGGCGCACGCCACCGGCGTCTTCGGCGACCGGGGGCAGGGCCTCGCCACGCCCAGCGAGCGGGTCGTCACCCTCCACACCTGCGGCAAGGCGATGGGGTGCGAGGGCGCGCTGGTCGCCGGGCCGCGTATAGTGCGCGATTATCTGGTCAATCGCGGGCGGGGCTTCATCTTCTCGACCGCCCCCTCACCGCTGATGGCGCGTGGGGCGCGCGAGGGCTTGCGGATCCTGGCCGACGAGCCCGAGCGCCGGGCTGCGCTGCACGAGCGGATCGCGCTGGCGGGTGAGCGGCTGGCGCCCCATGGCGCGCTGGCGAACGGCACGCCGATCATGCCGCTGATCCTGCACGACAATGGCCGCACGATGCGCGCCGCCGAGACTTTGCAGGCGCGCGGCTTCGACATTCGCGGCATCCGCCCGCCGACCGTGCCGGTGGGCGCGGCGCGGCTGCGGCTGTCGATCACCCTCAATGTCGAGGAGGCGGACATCCGCGCCCTCGCCGAAGCACTCCAAGAGGTTCTGGCATGAGCACCGTCATCGTCACCGGCACGGATACCGAAATCGGCAAGACCGTCTTTTCCGCCGCGCTGACCGGTGCGCTCGGGGCAAGCTATTGGAAGCCGGTCCAGGCGGGCACCGATGACGAAGGGCATGGCGATGCCGAGACGGTCGCGCGGCTCAGCGGCCGTCCGGTCCTGCCCTCCGCCTATCGTCTGAAGACCCCCTGCTCGCCGCATCGCGCCGCCGAGATCGATGGGGTGACGATCGACCGCGAGCGGCTGGCGCTGCCGCAGGTCGACGGCCCGCTGGTGGCGGAAGGGGCGGGCGGCGTGTTGGTGCCCGTCACCCGCCAGATGCTGTTCGCCGATCTGTTCGCGCATTGGGGCCGACCGGTGGTGCTGGTCGCGCGGACGGCGCTGGGCACGATCAACCACAGCCTGTTGTCGATCGAGGCGTTACGGTCGCGCGGGGTGCCGATCCTGGGCATCGCCTTTGTCGGCGAGGCTGTCGAGGACAGCGAGGCCACCATCGCCGCGATCGGCGGGGTCAAGCGGCTCGGTCGCCTGCCGCGTTTGGCGGACCTGAATCGCGAGACGTTGGCGCAGGCCTTTGCCGCGCACTTCGAAATCGAGGATTTCCGATGACCTCGCCCGTCTGGCATCCCTTCACCCAGCATGGCCTGGGCGAGCCGATTCCCAAGATCGCCACCGCCAGCGGCGCGGTACTGACCACCGTCGATGGGCGTGAGGTGATCGATGCCATCTCCAGCTGGTGGGTGACGACGCACGGCCACAACCATCCGCGCATCAGCGCCGCCATCGCTACCCAAGCGGGCAAGCTCGACCAGATCATCTTTGCGGGCTGGACCCACGAACCCGCCGAGGAGGTGGCGGCCGAACTGGTGCGGATCATCCCGCCCGAGCTGACGCGGGTGTTCTTCTCCGACTCCGGTTCGACGGCGGTCGAGGTCGCGCTGAAGATGGCGCTGGGCTATTGGCTCCACCGGGGCGAGCCGCGCCACCGCATCCTCGTCCTCGAACACAGCTATCATGGCGATACGATCGGCGCGATGTCGGTGGGTGCGCGCGGCGTCTATAACCAGGCCTATGCGCCGCTGCTCTTCGATGTCGGCACGATCCCCTTTCCCCATGACGTGCAGGCCACGTTCGACGCACTGGAGGCGGAGTGCCGGGCGGGCGCGGCGGCGTTCATCGTCGAGCCTTTGGCGCTGGGGGCTGGCGGAATGCTGTTCTACGCGCCCGAGACGCTGGCCGCGATGCGCGAGATCTGCGCCGCGCACGGCGTCCTGTTCATCGCCGACGAGATCATGACCGGCTGGGGGCGTACCGGCACGCTGCTCGCCTGCGAGCAGGCAGGCGTCGTGCCCGACATCCTATGTCTGTCCAAGGGGCTGACCGGCGGCGCGGTGCCCTTGGCGGTGACGCTCGCGACCGAGCCGATCTTCCAGGCGCATTGGTCCGAGACCGATCGGTCGAAGCAGTTCTTCCACTCGTCCAGCTACACCGCCAACCCCATCGCCTGCGCGGCGGCGGCGGCCAATCTGGCGATCTGGCGCGACGAGCCGGTGCAGGCGCGCATCGACGCGCTGGCCGAGCGGCAGCGCGCGCATCTGGTGACGGTTTCGAGTCGGCCAGCGGTCCGCAATCCTCGTTCGCTGGGCACCATCGCCGCCTTCGAGCTGGGCGCGGGGCAGGATTACCTCTCCGACCTCGCCCCCCGATTGCTGGCACATTTCCGCGAGCGCGACCTGCTCGTCCGGCCGATGGGCAACACCGTCTATGTGATGCCGCCCTATTCGATTACCCCGGAACAGCTCGGTAAAGTCTGGACCGGCATCAGCGAGGCGATCGACCGCTTCGGGCGTTAGGGTCACGCCCTTTGACTTTAGGGCTTTTCATTTGCTTTATCCCGCGGCGATCAAAAAGGAGTAGGCATGAGCGTGGCGGCGGCAAGAGCGATGGGGGCTCTGGCATCAGTGACGGCGCTGGTCTGGAGTCTGGCCGGCTCGGCGCAGACGGCTCCTGCGACGCCCTCGGCCACGCCGCTCGGGCCGATCAACGCCGATCTGCCCCCCGGCGGCGATTCCTATCGCCGGGCCATCGTGACGGCCCCGGTCGCCGCGCCCAACTGGACCCTGTCCGCCTGGGTTCAGCCGCGCAGCGTCGCGGGCAAGGGCACGACGATGCTGATCGGCGGCTTCGGCGATCCCGCCTCCGGCCCGCGCCGCTATCTCGCGCTGGTCGACGGCCAGCCCGCGCTCGTCACCGAGGCGGGCGTGGTGCAGGGGGGTGGCACTGCCGATCGCAACAAATGGACCTATATTGCCGCCAGTTATGACGGAAAGATCGTGCGGCTGTTCGTGGGCGGCCGCCAGGTGGTACAGCGCGGCCTGTCGCTGGAGCCCGTCACCGGCGTCGCGACGCTGGCGCCACGCAGTTACCAGCCGGTCTTTGCGGGCAAGATCACCGACTTCCGCATGGTGCGCGAGGCGGTCGATCCGCTGACCATCCGCGTCGCCGCGCGTCGTGCCCCTGATCCCGCGAAGATCGCGCTCCAGACCGGCAGCCCGACCTGGCCCTATCAAACCCGCCAGATGCAGGGGCAGACGGCACCGCAGGACGCCTGGACGCTGCCCCAGTCCAAGGCCCCGATCCCGACCAGCGGTACGGCCAAGCCCGAATCCAAGGAACCCGCGCTCGTCTCCACCGCGACCGGCCAATGGGCGGTGAACGGCTGGCGGCTGATCGAGGCGGCCAAGGTCGGTCCCGGCGGCGCGGACCTGTCGCAGGGCAATTTCGACGCGAGCAAATGGTATGCGGCGACCGTGCCAGGTACGGTGCTGACCACGCTGGTCGATCGCGGTGTCTATCCCGATCCCGCGGTCGGGCTGAACAACCTGTCCATCCCGGAGACGCTGGCGCGGCAGGATTACTGGTACCGCACCGAGTTCGACACGCCCGCCGAGGCCGCCGGGCGGACGATGTGGCTGACCTTCAACGGCGTGAACTATTCCGCCGAGGTCTGGGTCAATGGCCGGATGATGGGCACGATGAAGGGCGCCTTCATCCGGGGTCGTTTCCCGGTCACGCTGGCCGCCGGACGCAATGCCGTCGCGGTGCGTGTCTCGCCGCCGCCGCACCCCGGCATCGCGCATGAGGAATCGATGACGGCGGGCGTCGGCGAGAATGGCGGCATCCAGATGATGGACGGCCCGACTTTCGTCGCGACCGAGGGCTGGGACTGGATTCCCTCCGTCCGGGATCGCAATACCGGGCTGTGGCAGGGCGTGACTCTGGCCGCGACCGGTCCGGCGGTGATCGGCGACCCGCAGGTGGTGACGACGCTGCCCAAGCCCGACAACTCGGTCGCCGATGTCGAGATCGCGGTGCCCGTCACCAATAACGGCCAGGCGCCGGTGACGACGACGGTGCGCGCGGTGTTCGACGATGTGGTGGTCGAAAAGCCGGTGACGGTGGCGCCGGGCCAGACGATCCGCGCCGTCCTGTCGCCCAGCGAATTCCCGCAGCTGTCGGTCAAAAATCCGCGCCTCTGGTGGCCCAATGGCTATGGCGATCCCGCGTTGCACGATCTGGCGCTGACGGCGGCGGTCGACGGGGCGTTGTCCGACAGCAAGGCGCTTCGCTTCGGCATGCGGCAGGTGACCTATGACCTGTCGCTGTTCGACGATGACGGCGATCTGGAGCGGGTGACGCTCGACCTCAACCGCGTGCGTGGCGGGCCGAAGGTGGTGGACACCAGTCACAAGGGTATCCGCAAGACGGCGAACGGCTGGGCGATGAGCTTCACCCCCGGTGGCGATCAGTCGGCGGCGGTCGCCAAGCTGACCGACGATCCGCGCCTCGCCCCCTATCTCGTCCTGCGGGTCAACGGCGTGCGGATCGCGGCGCGCGGCGGTAATATCGGCATGGACGATTTCATGAAGCGCGTCGACCGCGCCCATCTGGAGCCGTTCTTCCGCCTGCACCGCGACGCGCACCTCAACATCATCCGCAACTGGGTGGGCCAGAATACCGAGGAGAGCTTCTTCGACCTGGCCGACGAATATGGCCTGATGGTCCTGTCCGACTTCTGGGAGTCGACCCAGGATTACAATATGGAGGCCGAGGACCCGCAACTCTTCCTCGCCAATGCGACCGACGTGGTGCGCCGTTATCGCAACCATCCCTCGATCGTCGCCTGGTTCGGGCGGAACGAGGGCGTGCCGCAGCCGATCCTCAACACCGGGCTCGATACGCTCCTGCGCGCCGAGGACGGGACGCGGCTCTATATGCCCTCGTCCAATGCGGTGAACCTGCAAGGCTCCGGCCCCTATAACTGGCGGCCGCCGGTCGAGTATTTCACCACCCACGCCAAGGGCTTCTCGGTCGAGGTCGGCACCCCCTCGCTGCCGACGCTCGAATCCTGGAAACGGGCCATCCCGGCCGAGGCGGATCGCTGGCCGATCGGCGATGTCTGGGCCTATCATGACTGGCACCAGACCGGGAACGGCGCGGTGAAGTCCTATATGGACGTGCTCGAACGCCGCTTCGGCCCCGCGACGGGCCTCGAGGATTTCGAGCGCAAGGCGCAGATGATGGAGTATGAATCCTATCGCGCCATCTTCGAAGGGATGAATGCGGGCCTCTGGACCGAGAATTCGGGGCGGATGCTGTGGATGACGCAACCCGCCTGGCCGTCCTCGGCGTGGCAGATCTTCTCGTCCGACTATGACACCCATGCCGCCTTTTACGGGGTAAAGAAGGCCGCCGAGCCGATCCATGTCCAGATGAACCTGCCCGACCACCGCGTCGTCCTGGTCAACAACACGCGCGACGCGCTGAAGGGCGTGCAGGTGCGTGCGAAGATCGTCGGGCTCGACGGTCGCAGTGAGGGTGAGCAGGAGGCCAAGATCGTCGCGAATGCCGAGGGGGTGACGCCCGTGCTGACCCTCGACCTCGCGCCCGCGATGAAGCGGGGGCCGGTGCTGGTCCGGCTGGAGGCGACCGATGCGGGCGGGCAGGTCCTTTCGACCAACAGCTATTGGGAAGCGCCGGACGATGCGGGCTATCGCGCGCTGACCGGCATGGCGGCGGCCCCCGTCACCGCGACCGCGACGACGCAAGCGCAGGGTGACGAGACGATCGCCAGCGTCACCCTGACCAATGGTGGATCGGTGCCCGCGATCGAAACCAAGCTGACCGTGATGAACGCCGATGGCACGCAGGTGCTGCCCGCCTATTTCAGCGACAATTACGTCACCCTGATGCCCGGAGAGACCCGCGTGATCGAGATTCGCTATCCCACGGCCAAGGCGGACAAGCCGATGGTCGCCTTGCGCGGCTGGAACGTCACCGCGACCGCCACGGACCTGCGCCCGTGAGCCGGGTCGTCCTCACCGCGCTGATGGCGCTGACCCTTGCCGCGCCCGCCGTTGCGCAAACCGCGCCGAAGGAAACCGATTCTCAGCGCTGGACCCGCGAATGGGAGGAGCGGTTGCACAACGACTTCGCTTATCTGGCGCGCTATCGCGACGACAATGCCAGGCTCGCCGCGCCTGTGCCGGGGCAGCCGCGCGTGGTCTTCATGGGCGATTCGATCACCGAGGGCTGGGTCGGCAAGATGCCGCAATTCTTTACCCCCGGCCGGATCGGGCGCGGGATCAGCGGGCAGACGACGGCGCAGATGCTGCTGCGCTTTCGGCAGGACGTGATCGACCTGCATCCGGCGGTGGTGCAGATCATGGCGGGCACCAACGACATTGCCGGCAATACCGGCCCCACGACCGATGCGCAGGTCGAAGGCAATATCATGTCGATGGTCGAGCTGGCGCAGGCCAATGGCATCCGCGTGATCCTGGCCTCAATCCCGCCCGCCGATCATTTCGAATGGAAGCCGGGGCTGAAACCCGCTCCCCGCATCGCCGCGATGAATGCATGGTTGAAGGGCTATGCCGGGAAGGTCGGCGCGACCTATGCCGATTACTGGTCGGTCCTGCATGTCGGCGACGCGCTGAACCCCGCCTTTGGCACCGACGGGGTGCATCCCAACGCGGCGGGCTATGCCGCGATGGCGCCGGTCGCCGATGCCGCGATCAAGCAGGCCCAGGCCAAGCCTCAGCCGCGCAGGATGCGGTAGTTCAGCCGGGCGGTCGCGATCGGTTGATCGCGATCCTCCTGCCAGGCGACCGCCTCGACATTGGCGGTCCGCTGGCCGAGGCGCAGGATGACGCCGACCGCGCGCGTCGGATGCTGGTCGCGCCCGGTGCGAAGATAATTGGTGGTGATCGTCACCGGCTTGATCCGGGCCGTGCCTTCGCCCGCCAGCCGGTGGGTGAGCGCGGCGATCCCCGCGACCTCGAGCAGCCCGGCGATCGCGCCACCCTGAAGCAGCCCCGGCCAGCCCATCACATGCTCCCCGAACGGCATGACGAGTTGCGGAGCGTCCTCGACCCAGTCGATCGAACAGCCGAGCCATTCGGCATAAGGCGGCAGTTCCATCGCCTGCCCGATCGCGGTGCGCGGCGCGCTCATGCGGCCATTCCGATGAAGGTCCCCGCGACATGCGCGACCGGATCGTCGGGGTCGCCGTCATGTGCGATCCCCCGGACAAAGGCGATGCTGCGCGTCAGCCGGTAACATTCGCCGCGCCCGATCACCGTCCGCTCGGGCACGGCGGGACGCAGATAATCGACCCGCAGGTCCAGCGTCACATGCGCCTCGAAAGCCCCGCGCTTCAGCCAGACCGCCACGCTGGTCGCCATGTCCATCATCGCGACGATCGGCCCGGAGGCGATCACCCCGCTCACCGGATCGCCGATCAGCCGCGCATCATAGGGCAGCGCCAGCTCGGCCCAATCCTCGCCATGCGCGCGATACGCGATGCCCAGCTGCTGACCATGCCCGCCACCCAGGCCGCCCATCGCGACGAAGCGTTCCATATCGAACCCCATAAGCTGATGGTCTACACGAGGTGGCGAGAAGCGCAAAAGGAGAGCGACATGCAGGACCGGGTGACCATGACGGTGACGGACGGCGTCGCCGATGTCCGGCTGGCGCGCGGGGAGAAGCTGAACGCCATCGACGGCAAGATGTTCGATGCGCTGGCGGAGGCGATCGACAGCTTGGCGGCGCGGTCAGACGTGCGCGCCGTGGTGCTGTCGGGGGAGGGCGACGGGTTCTGTTCGGGCCTCGACATGGCGGCGATGGCGGGGGGCGATCTGGCGGGGCTGGACCTGACAGCGCGCAGCCATGGGCCGGCCAATCGGGTCCAGCAGGTGGCCTGGGGCTGGCGGACGCTGCCGGTGCCGGTGATCGCCGCCGTCCATGGCGTAGTGTTTGGCGGCGCGACCCAGATCATGGCGGGCGCGGACATAAGGCTGGCGCAACCCGCCACCCGCTTCGCGATTCGCGAGGTGCATTGGGGCATCGTGCCCGATATGGGCGGCTTTGCGCTTTGGCGCGGGGTGCGAGAGGATGTGTTGCGCGAATGGGTCTATACCGCGCGCGAGTTCGATGCGGCCGAGGCGCAGGCGGCGGGGTTCGTCACCCGACTGGTCGAGGACCCGCGCGCCGAGGCGCTGATGCTCGCCGCCAGGATCGCCGAGCGCAGCCCCGATGCGGTGCGCAGCGCCAAGCGGCTGTTCGGGGCGATGGGAAGTGCGCCCGAGGTCGTTCTGGCGATGGAGAGCGCCGAGCAGGTGACGCTGATGCAGGGGGCTAACTTCCGCGAGGCGGTGCAGGCGAACATGGCGCGGCGGCGGCCGGTGTTTCGCGACGTCTGAGGGGAGCCGTTCCCTCTCCCCAAACAATAGCCCCTCCCGCAGGCGGGAGGGGTTGGGGAGGGCAGGGAGTCTCACAGAGTGTATCGCTCTTGGGGCGTTGCCCTCCCCCATCCCCTCCCGCCTGCGGGAGGGGCGTGCTGCGTGGGAAAGGTAGAGCCCAACAAAAAGGGGGAGCCTCTCGCGAGACTCCCCCCTTCCATCCGGCGTTCGGAAATTACTCGGCGGTCGCCTTCAAAATCTTGCCCGGATTGCGGGGCGGCTCGCCCTTGGGCAGCGCGTCGACATGTTCCATGCCGCTCTCGACCTGGCCCCAGACCGTGTACTGGCGGTCGAGGAAGCGCGCATCGTCGAAGCAGATGAAGAACTGCGAATTGGCCGAGTTCGGATCGTTGGTCCGTGCCATCGAGCAGGTGCCGCGCACATGCGGCTCGGCGTTGAACTCCTGCTTCAAGTTCGGCTTGTCCGAACCCGACATGCCGGTGCCGGTGGGGTCGCCGCCCTGTGCCATGAAGCCCGGGATCACGCGGTGGAACACGACGCCGTCGTAAAAGCCTTCATTGGCGAGGCCACCGATGCGCGCGACATGCTCGGGCGCCAGGTCGGGGCGCAGCGTGATGACGACATCGCCGCTCTCGAGCGTCAGGGTCAGCTTGGAAAAAGTCTCGGCCATAAGGGGTCTTCCTTGGTTGATGCCCCGCAGGTAGGGATTCATGCGCCCGCTGGCAAATGGCTCTGCCGCGCGATAGAGGCATGACGGCACGTTCATGATCGATCGAGGGAGGCCGAGATCAGCGACACCGAACTCCCCGAGCTCGAAGCCGAGACCCAATTTTCGGAAAACCTGGCGCCCGAGACCCAGCTGGACGAGGATGACCGGCTGAAGCCCGAATATGTGCGCAGCGTGCTCGACGCGCTTGCGGCGGGGGACGACGAAGGTGCGCGCGCGCTGGTCGAGCCGCTTCACCCCGCCGACATCGCCGACCTGTTCGAGCTGGTCGGCGACGAAGAGCGCGTGGCCCTGGCGCGCGCGGTCGCGGACCTGCTGAACGGCGACGTCTTCGCCGAGATGAACGACTATGTGCGCGAGCAGCTGATCCAGGCGCTCGAACCGCATGAAGTCGCCGATATCGCTTCCGAGCTCGACACCGACGACGCGGTCGCGATCATCGAGGACATGGACGAGGACGAGCAGCGCGCGGTGCTGCGCGCGCTCGACCCCGACGACCGCGCCGCGATCGAGGAGGCGCTGTCCTTCCCCGAGGAGTCCGCCGGACGCCTGATGCAGCGCGAGCTGATCGCGGTGCCCGAACATTGGACGGTGGCCGAGACGATCGAGTTCCTGCGCGACGACGAGGAACTGACCACCGACTTCTGGGAAATCTTCGTCGTCGATCCCGGCCACCGCCCGATCGGGACGTGCCAGCTTTCCTGGATTCTGCGCGCGCCGGGGCAGATCGTCATCGGCGACGTGATGAAGCGCGAACAGACGCTGATCCCGGTCGACATGGACCAGGAAGAGGTCGCGCTGCGCTTCCAGAAATATGCCTTGATCTCCGCCGCCGTTGTCGATGCCAGCGGGCGGCTGGTCGGCATGATCACCGTCGACGATATCGTCCACATCATCCAGCAGGAGGCGGGCGAGGACGTGCTGCGCCTGTCGGGTGCGGGCGAGGGCGACATCAACGAGCCGATCTTCGACAGCTATAAGAGCCGCGTGCGCTGGCTGCTCGCCAATCTCGTCACCGCAATGGTCGCCTCGTCGGTGATCGCGGCGTTCGAGGGGACGATCGCACGGATGGTGGCGCTCGCCACCCTGATGCCGATCGTCGCGGGCGTCGGCGGCAATGCGGGGACGCAGACGCTGGCGGTGACGGTCCGCGCGCTGGCGACCAACCAGCTGACCCAGTCGAACACCGCGCGCGCGATCATGCGTGAAATTCGCGTGGCGATGATGAACGGCATCACCGTCGCGGCGGTGATCGGGGTGGGGGTGAGCCTGGTCTTCGGCAATCCGGCGCTGGGGATGGTGATCGCGGCAGCGATGATGACGAACATCCTGGTCGCCGGACTGGCGGGGGTGCTGGTGCCGGTGACGCTGGACCGGTTCGATGCCGACCCGGCGGTGGCGTCGTCGGTGTTCGTGACGATGACGACCGATTCGATCGGATTCCTGGCGTTCCTGGGCTTGGCGACGGCGTCGGGCCTCACCGGATAAGCTATTCCTCCCCTGCAAGGGGAGGTGGCAGGGCGAGGCCCTGACGGAGGGGTGTCACGGTCGGAGAGGAAAGACCGTCATCGCCAGCGGTGACACCCCTCCCCTTGCAGGGGAGGAATTTCAGATCAGTGGTCGTGCCCATGGTCATGCCCGTGCGGCACGTTGCGCAGCGCCTCCAGCACCTCGTCGGTGCGGGCGGGATCGCCGATCGCCAGTACGTGGCCCGCGCTGTCGGCGGTCAGCGGATCGCCATTCCAGTCGCACATCCGGCCCCCCGCGCCCTCGACCACCGGGACCAGCGCGGCGAAGTCGTAGAGCTTCAGCCCCGATTCGCAGACGATGTCGATATGACCGCTCGCGAGCAGCCCGTAATTATAGCAGTCACCGCCATAGACCGGACCCTGACGCGGACTGTTGCCGCTGACCGCCGCCACCAGCGCCATGAAATGGGGCACGTCTTCGTCATCGAACAGATGCGGGCTGGTGGTCGCGATCGTCGCGCCGTCCAGGTCGCGGCAGGTCCGGGTGCGCGTCGGCTGTCCGTTGAACAGGGTCGGCCGCCCCGCGACGCCCAGCCAGCGCTCGCGCGCGATCGGCTGGTCGATGATGCCCAGCACCGGCCAGCCATTGTCGACGAGCGCGATCAGCGTGCCGAAGATCGGCCGCCCGACGGTGAAGCTGCGCGTGCCGTCGATCGGGTCGAGCACCCATTGGCGCCCGGTCACGCCGTCCTTGACGCCATATTCCTCGCCATGGATGCCGTCGCCCGAGCGTTCCGCCTCCAGGATACGCCGCATCGCCGCCTCCGCCTCGCGATCGGCAAGCGTCACGGGCGAGCGGTCCTCCTTGATCTCCAGCCCCATTTCGCGACGGAAATAGGGGCGGATGGCGGCTCCGGCCGCATCTGCAAGTTGAAGGGCCAGTCGAATATCGTCGGCGTGTACGGACATATTAACCCGGATAGGATAGGACTGCACGATCAGCAATGGACGCCATGATCGTGACAGGATAGGCGTTAACTATCTTGATGTAGGGAAATGTGGCGATGAGGGCAGTGTTGGGCGTTCTCCTGGCAATGGCGGCGGCGGTACCCGCTGTGGCGGCCTTGCGTCCCGGTGCGGCCGCCCCCGACTTTACCACGCGCGGCGCGGTGGCGGGCAAGGTCTTTACGCTGCATCTCAAGGAACAGCTGCGCCACGGCCCCGTCGTCCTCTATTTCTTCCCCGCCGCGTTCACCAGCGGATGCAGTGCCGAGGCGCGGGCCTTTGCCGAGAAGATCGACGCCTTTCGCGCTGCGGGTGCGCGGGTGATCGGCATGTCGGCCGACCCGGTCGACAAGCTTGCCGCCTTTTCCAAGGCCGAATGCGCGGGCAAGTTCCCCGTCGCCAGCGCGGGGCCTGCGATCGTCAAGGGCTATGACGTCGCGCTGGGTCGTCAGATCGAGGGGCGCGACATCACCTCTCGTACCAGCTATGTCATCGGCCGCGACGGCCGCATTGCCTTCGTCCATGACAACATGAACCCGGCCGAGCATGTCGCCACGACCCTGGCGGCGGTTCGCGACCTGCAAAGCCGTCGTTGATCGGCGCATGTCATGGGGCTTTACGGGGGATGGGGGGATATGGCGGAGGCGGAGCCGGCACGAGCCATGACGACGTCTGGTAGTTTGTACAAGCGTATCGGCCAGTTTCTGGAAGATCATCGGCTCTCGCCCGATCCCGCGCATTACGCCTTCGTCCATGCCATCCTGTCCGAGCCGGACGGCACTCTGGCGCGCGCGGTCGCCTTGCTGGTCGATGGCGGCGTGCGCCTGCATCAGGACGATATCGCCCGGCTGGGTGGCCCGACCATGGCATCGCCGCCCGCCCCGGAGCCGGTGTCCGAGCCCCAGGCCGTCCGCGAACCCGCCGAGCGGATCGCACTGCCGCAGGCGGAGGCGCGGTCCGATGAACTGGCCGAACAGACCGAGGATCAAGTCGCGGCGTTCATGACGGTGATTCGCACGGTCCAGGCGGATACTTCGGCCTTTGGCGCCGATCTGGCGCGCAACGTGGCGGAGATGAAGCGCGGCGGTGGGATCGACCTGCCGACGCTCGCGACACTGACCGGCGAGATGCTGGAGCGGATCAGTGCGACCGAGCGGCGGCTGGAGCAGGCCACGGCGGAAGCCGACACGCTGCGTGAAAAGCTGGCTGAGGCGCGGGCGACGGCGCGGCGCGATCCGCTGACCGGGCTGGCCAACCGCCTCGCCTTTTCCGAAGCGCTCGGCCAGTGTTTCCAGGCGTCGGAAAGCTGCCATCTGGCGCTGTGCGACGTCGATCGGTTCAAGCGGATCAACGACGATCTGGGCCATGCCACCGGCGACCGGGTGCTGCATTCGATCGGCAAGATCCTGGCCGAGGAATGCCAGGGGCATCTTGTCTGCCGTCACGGCGGCGAGGAATTCACGATCCTGATGACGGGATTGGCGGCGGACCAGGCCGCGGCGCTGGTCGAACGCGCTCGCGATGCGGTCCGCAACCGCCGTATGCGGGTGCGCGAGACGGGCGAGCCGGTGGGCGAGATCACCTTCTCCGCCGGGATCACCGCCCTGTGTCCCGAGGACACGCAGGAGACGCTGTTCGCGCGCGCCGATGCGCTGCTCTACCGCGCGAAAAAGGAAGGCCGCGACCGGGCCTATAGCGATAGCTGATTTTTCGCCACGGGATGGCGGGAAATCCCGCCCGTTGCTGGCGGGATTTCCCAAATTCTTCGGACGCCGTTCAAAAAGGCGCGGAAAACAGCCATTTCGAAAAGTGGCACGGTCTCTGCAAAGTCCCTGGCATCGCCGCTCGGATGGTCCGACCGGCGGATCACTCAGGGAGTTTCACCATGTTCGCTTCGTTCCAGGCTCGCCAGATCCTCGTCTCGGTCGTCGGCGCCCTCGTCTTCGCCGGGCTTGCCATCACCACCGCCGCACCGATTTTTCCGATCGCCTGAGCGTGACCAAGTTCCACCACTCGGGCGGCCGGGTGCTCCTCTCCTGATACCCGGCTGCCCCTCTTCCCCCGGTCAGGCGACGGCGCCTGCGCCCACCGGCCCGACCGGCGCCACCTCTTCGCGCGAATAGGTGCCCGTCAATATTCCCGCGGCGAGCACATGCCCCGCCATCGCCGCGACCAGCGCTCCGCGACCTGGCGTCTGCCCGCCGATCTCGACCACCGCATCCAGCGCGAACAGCTGGAAGACATAACGATGCTCGCCATGCCCGCGCGGCGGATCGGGTGGCAGCCATCCCTCGCCCAGATAGGAGTTGCGCCCGACATCGCCGCCTTCGGGCGTGCCCGTGCCGTCGGCCATGATCGCACCCTCGGCCAGTTCGCCGCTGCCCGCCGGAAGACCCCAGACGATGGCGTGGACCAAAGGCTGCGGCGTTGGTGCATCTGCATCCTCGACGATCAGGGCCAGCATCGCCGTGCCCTCGGGCGGTTCGCCCCAAAAGAGCGGCGGCGATACCCCCGCGCCATCGGCGGTAAAGCGTTCGGGAAGCCGCGCCATGTCGCCAAAGGCCGGGCTGCTCAGCGGCATCGCGGCGGGCGGCGCCAGTTCGGGGCGGACCACCGCGATCGAATCGACCCCGGCGCGCCAGCCGCTCATTGCCTTGCCCAGCCAGGCGGGCAGATGTTCGAGCATCCTCTTCTCCTTTATCGCGGTGCGACGGGGACGACCCGCGCGCGCCAGACGGTCAGCGTGTCGATCGCACCGCGGCATTCGGTCATCTGCCCGGCGTAGAGCAGGCGGAAGCGGGTGCCGTCCCAGCCGAATTGCTGCGCATCGCCGCAATCGCCCAGCCCCCGGCCCTTGCCCCAGCTCGACAGTCGGCCGTCACGGGACCATTCGACATTGACCAGGATCTCGGGCTGGCCGGGATCGGGGGTCTCGCCGAAATGATAGGCGAAGTCGAAGGCGGCGGGGCTCAACCGGCCGTCGCGCCAGATCAACGGCTTTACCAGATAGTTATACGCCCCCGCGCCGCACGACATCAGCACCAGCGCGCTGCGCCGGTCGAGCCGGTGGGCGTCGGCACTGAACGGACTGCCATCGTCGATCACGCAGCCATAGCGTCGCCGGGCTTCGCTGATCGCGCTGGCGGGAA